>OBVX01001111.1_pt1 | contig 10202 bp, 10 predicted proteins | sample 1495161 | NCBI WGS metagenome assembly OBVX01 (sample SAMEA2580023, study PRJEB22360) | human gut metagenome | reverse complement strand
CAATTGCGATGTAACGAGTAATCTGAGTGTTTTTCCAGGAAGGAGAATAAGATGCTGTAGAGATAATAGATTCCAATAATGAATGGTCAATACAGCCCTTCTTGTACTTACGAATACTTCTTCGCCCTTTCATACATTCTGTTGCGTTCATATAAAATATCCTCCTATTTGAAAATCTATTTTTACTATCATATAATAAACAGATTTTTTTTTCAACTCTTATATTTATCAAATATAGATTTTGTCTGAAAAATGTATTATAATAATTTTTAATTTGGGCAGGAGGAGAGAAGGATGGCGACTTTAGAAGAGTTAAGAGCACAGTTAGATGGAATTGATAATGAGATCATCGAATTATATAAAAAGAGAATGGATGTCTGTATGGAGATTGGAGACATCAAAATCAGCGCGGGCAATAAAGTGTTTGACAAGCAAAGGGAGCGGGAAAAACTGGTAGCAGTTGCCGCAAAGGTGACGGAGGAGTTTCACAAAAAAGGAGTGCAGGAACTGTTTGAACAATTGATGTCTTTAAGTCGCAAGCTGCAGTATCAGCTTTTGACAAAACGGGGGGCGCTAGGAAGATTGCCGTTTATCGGCGTGGACAAATTAGATTGGGAGAATTCGAGAATTGTCTTTCAGGGAACAGAAGGAGCATATAGCCAGGCGGCGATGGAGATGTATTTTGGAAAAGATACCAATAGTTTTCATGTGCAGACTTTTCGAGATGCGATGGAGGCAATCGAAGAGGGATCGGCCGACTTTGCGGTACTTCCGATTGAGAACTCTTCTGCGGGTGCAGTCAATGAGGTGTATGATCTGCTTGTGGAATTTGAAAATTATATCGTAGGAGAAGTGGTTCTCCCAATCAATCATACATTATCAGGAGTGAAGGGAACGACATTAGATCAGATTGAGCGTGTATATTCTCATCCACAGGCATTGATGCAGAGCGCAAAATTTTTGGACGCACACAGAGACTGGCAGCAGATCAGTGTGGCAAATACTGCTGTTGCCGCAAAAAAAGTACTGGAAGATCAAGATCAGAGAAAGGCTGCAATTTGCAGCGAATATGCAGCGCGTCTGTATGGATTGGAAATTTTGGAGGAGAAGATCAATCATAATGATAATAATTCCACGCGTTTTATTATCGTGACGAACCAAAAGATTTTTTTGAAGGATGCATCGAAGATCAGTATTTGCTTTGAAGTGTCACATGAAAGCGGAACGCTGTATCATCTGTTATCTCATTTTATTTATAATAATCTGAGCATGACAAAGATTGAGTCAAGACCGGTGGAAGGACGTACCTGGGAATATCGGTTCTTTGTGGATTTTGAAGGAAATATGGCAGATGGGGCTGTGAAAAATGCGATCCGGGGGTTGCGCGAGGAGTCTAAAAGCTTGAAAATTTTAGGAAACTATTCATCGAAAGAAGGCGTATAAAATGAGAACAAAGGAACTGATGCTATACAAACATATGGAACATGAAGAGCTTTTGCGTGATATGACATTTTTAATGGAAAATTGTGACAGCGACTACTACAATAAAGAAGATATGGCAGGACTTTTATTTGAATGTGTGAATGAACTGCTGGAGTTGGCAGCGGGATATGGGCTTGAAGGAAACCTTTGGCATAATTACCTGACATTTCTTTTGGTAAATGACGAAAATGCATACAGTACAGAGTGTGAGATTGTAGGCGAGATTGAGGGAAGCATCAACACAATCACATTGCATGATTTTGAGATTTTTCGAGAGTTGTTTGCATATGACTTTACTATTTTAGAGAAGGCGCTGGGGGTGAACTGCCTTTCTGTACTGATGCATTATGAGAATGTCAAAGGACATGGGAGGGCATTCAATAAAAGAATCCGAGACCGTATCTGTGAGCTGAGCGAAAAGCTTGGAACATGTGAGAATGCAGAGGAATTCAAATGTACGATGACACAGTTTTATAAAGAATTCGGAGTGGGTAAGTTTGGGCTGCACAAGGCATTTCGTATTGAGCATACAGAAGCTGGGGCAGATATTGTCCCAATTACGAAGATTGCCCATGTACATCTGGATGACCTTGTGGGATATGAGATTGCGAAAAAGAAACTGATTGAGAATACAGAGGCATTTGTGAAAGGGAAAAAGGCGAATAACTGCCTGCTGTTCGGAGATGCAGGAACAGGAAAGTCTACTTCAATCAAGGCAATATTGAATCAGTATTATGATCAGGGACTTCGAATGATTGAGGTGTATAAACATCAGTTTCAGGATTTAAACGATGTGATTGCTCAGATAAAAAACAGAAACTATAAGTTCATTATCTATATGGACGATCTTGAAATTGAATATAAATATCTCAAAGCAGTGATTGAGGGCGGATTGGAAAAGAAACCGGATAATATTTTAATCTATGCGACTTCAAACAGGCGACATCTTGTGCGGGAAACATTTCGCGATAAGTCTGACCGAGATGAGGAATTGCATACGAACGATACTGTTCAGGAAAAATTATCACTGGTGGCAAGATTTGGAGTGACAATCTATTTTGGAGGTCCGAGTAAGAAAGAATTTCAGCAGATTGTGAAGACATAGCTGAGAAAAATCAAATTAATATGCCGGAGGAAGAGCTTCTTCTAGAAGCAAATAAATGGGAGTTAAGTCACGGCGGGTTGTCAGGCAGAACCGCGCAGCAGTTCATAGATTATCTTCTTGGAAAATAAAGAAAGGGGTGAAAGTTTCGAATGGCTTTCACCCTTTTAAATGCTTTAATCAATCTGTTGAATTCCGGAAATATCGGAATCGATCATCAGAGAATAGTTGGTGTAATATACGACAAATCCAGGTTTTCCGCCGGACGGTTTTTTGACATGTTTTTTCTCAGTGTAGTCAATCTCTACTTTTTCATTTCCGCGGTTCTTAGAGTAGTAGGCAGCAAGTTTTCCGGCTTCCTCAAAAGTCCGGTCTGGCAGCTCCTCGCCATTGGTTTTCACGATGACATGAGATCCCGGACAGCCTTTTGCGTGGAACCACCAGTCGTTTCCAACAGCGAAATGGAAAGTCAGTTCGTCGTTTTGCAGATTATTTTTTCCAACATACATATGATAACCATCGCTGGAAATATAGTGGAATGGTTTACTTGTAATCTTTACTTTTTTCTTTGTGAATTTTCGCCTTACATATCCGGCGCCGATTAATTCTTCTTTAATCTGAGTCAGATCGTCTTCACTCAATGCAATGTCAAGTGCGTTGCTGACAGATTCAAGATAAGTGATATCTTCCTGCGTTTCCTGAATTAGAGAGGAAAGCGCCGCGAAAGTTCGTTTCTGTTTATTATACTTGTCAAAATATTTTTGTGCATTTTCGCCAGGTGTCTTTGTAGGATCAAGCGGGATTTTCACCATCTCATTTGTATAGTAGTTCAAAGCATCCAGTTGTTTTGCGCCGGGCTCTAAATTGTAGCCGTAGGTGTTGATCAATTCTCCGTATATGCGGTATTTATCACGGTTCAGAGTGTCTTTGAGTTGTTTGGACTGCAAATCATATTTTTTCCGGTTTCGTTCTAATGCGGTCTGCACGATTTTTCGGAGGTCTACCGATTTTTGGCGAATCCGTGTCAATGTGTTTTTGGAAGCATAATAAGTCTCCAGTACATTTGACATGGAGTCGAATATTTTTGCCTCATACATCGGAAAATGCGATAATGGCAGTGCACAGAATTCTTTTGGTTCCGCACCGTCATAGTAGATTACCGGATGAAAATCACCTTTGATTACCGGATCAAAAAATAAAGTAAATTGTTTATATAAATGAATCAATACATCTTCTGACAGCTCTTTTGGTGTGACTTCAGAATCAATTCCGGCAATATAGCAGATTTCTTCTGCTACAACAGGGCTGATGCCGGTAAAGCTTGTGTAGATCGCTTTTCCAAGAGGGGTAGGCTTTGCAATCAAAGTTGATACAAAGTCGGCAAAAGAAATATCCAGTGGATCTGATCTTTCCATCGTATCCGGAATGAAATATTCGCGCCCCGGAAGTACTTCGCGAACAGAACTCATCTGTGCGGAGACGTGTTTGATACTGTCGATGATCTTGTTGTCTTCCGTACAGAAAATGATGTTGCTATGTTTTCCCATAATCTCAATGATCAGATATTTTTTGCACAAATCACCAAGTTCATCCAGATGTTCTACTTCAAACCGAATGATACGTTCTAATTTAGGTTGTGTAATTGCCGTAATTCGCCCGTTATTAATGTGTTTTCTTAAAAGCATACAGAAATTCGGTGCGGTCATTGGACTTGGCTTGTTGGTCTCAGTTAGATAAATAAGCGGAAGTGAAGCACTTGCGGATATGGAAAGCCTCTTTTGCCCTTTGGGTGTCTTGATTGTCAGAAGAAGCTCATCGGTCTCAGGCTGTGCAATCTTATTGATTCTGCCGTCTAATAGGTTCTCTCTTAATTCATGTACGATATTTGCAATTGTAATTCCGTCAAAAGCCATAATGTAAATCGTCCTTTCATATTTTAGAGGTACTGTTCACTCCTAACCACCACCATATGCGCACTCGTCGTGCTTTCGCACTCCAGTCCCGCACTTTGTGCTAAGACTGCTTATTGGGTGGCGGTTACGAGTTACACTTCGTAGCAAAAACAGAAATTCGCCTTTTACATGCAGGCATGACAATGCAAATCTCTGTTTTAGCTGCGGAGTGAACAGTAACCATATAGATGTTAGTATACACGAAATGAAGGGGAGTTTCAATTGACGTTTGTTTTTAAATGACTTATAATGAAATGTAACATAAAAAGACAAGCAAAGAGGTTAACAATATGATGAAAAGTATGACAGGCTTTGGAAGATGTGAGGTGTCTGAAGGACAATGTAAATTTACGGTGGAGCTAAAAGGCGTGAACCACAGATACTTAGATGTCAATATCCGTATGCCGAAGAAATTGAATTTTTTTGATGCATCCATCCGCAGCTTGCTGAAGCAGTATGCACAGCGAGGGAAAGTAGATATTTTTATTACATATGAAGACATGTCAGAGAATCAGGTGGCATTAAAATATAACGCTGCATTGGCTGAGGAGTATCTGCAGTATTTTAAGCAGATGGAAGAGACATTTTCATTGGAGAATGATATTCGTGTTTCTGCCTTGTCGCGTTGTCCGGAAGTACTTACGATGGAAGAACAACCGGAGAATGAGGAAGAACTTTGGAACGGATTGAAGAAAGCCTTGGAAGGAGCGTTTACACAATTTGTGGAGACAAGAATTGTGGAAGGCGAGAATCTGAAAAAAGACATTAATGTGAAATTGGATGAATTGCTTGCATTAGTTGGAGCAATCGAAGAGCGCTCACCGGAGATCATTTCTGAATATCGTGCGAAGCTGGAATTGAAAGTGAAGGAACTTCTGGAAGACGTACAGATGGATGAGAGCAGACTGGCTGCCGAGGTGATTCTGTTTGCGGATAAGATCTGCACAGATGAGGAGACGGTCAGACTGAGAAGTCACATTGAACATATGAGAACCACATTAGAAGCGGGAGAGGGAATCGGTCGAAAACTGGATTTTATTGCACAGGAGATGAACCGTGAAGCGAACACGATCTTGTCAAAGGCGAATGATATTGAAGTATCGAATCATGCGATTGATCTGAAGACAGGAATTGAAAAGATCAGAGAGCAGATTCAGAATATCGAATAAAGGGAAAGGGTAAGAAGGATGAAAAAGAGAGGAATTTTGATCGTAGTCTCAGGATTTTCAGGAGCAGGGAAAGGGACTGTGATGAGAGCGCTGCTTGAAAAATATGATAATTACGCATTATCTATCTCAGCAACTACAAGAAATCCGCGAGAAGGAGAAGTAGATGGAAGGGAATATTTTTTCAAAACGACAGAAGAATTTGAAAAAATGATTGCACAAGATGAGTTAATAGAGTATGCTAGATACGTGAATAATTATTATGGCACACCAAAAGCCTATGTGGAAGAACAGCTTGCAGCCGGAAAAGACGTGATTCTGGAGATTGAGATTCAGGGTGCTTTGAAAGTGAAAGAAAAATTTCCACAGACACTGTTGTTGTTTATAACTCCACCGAATGCTTCGATTTTGAGAGAGCGTTTGATTGGAAGAGGAACGGAGACGATGGATGTTATTGAATCCAGAATGCAAAGAGCAGCAGAAGAGGCTGAGGGAATGCAGGAGTATGACTATCTGATCATTAACGATGATTTGGATACCTGCGTGCAGGAGATGCATAATATTATCGAGGGTGAACACAACAGAAGTTTCCGCAATGGGGATTTTATGTGTCAGATAAAAGAAGAATTAAATGGGAATTTGAAAGGAGAATAATACATGTTACATCCATCTTACACAGATTTGATGAAAGTAGTCAATCAAGACGTAGAGGAAGGGGCAACTAAGATTGTAAACAGCCGTTATTCGATTGTTTTGGCAACTTCAAAAAGAGCAAGACAGATTATCGGCGGAGAATTACCTTTAGTACCAACAAAGCATGGTGAGAAACCACTTTCGATTGCAATTGATGAATTGAATAATGGAAAGATTAAGATCATTGCAGAAGATACAGAAGAATAGATAAAAGATATGATGAGGCGGATGCGTAGTGGAGTATCTGCCTCAATAACTATATAGGAGAAATGAGACTATGAATATATTATTTGTATCACTAGGATGTGATAAGAACCTTGTCGATACGGAGGTGATGCTTGGACTGTTGGCGTCTAGAGGACACCAGATGGTGGACAGCGAAGAGATCGCAGATGTCATTGTCATTAATACCTGCTGCTTTATCCATGATGCAAAAGAGGAGAGCATCCAGACGATTCTTGAGATGGCAGAATATAAGAAAGCCGGTTCATGCAAGGCGATGATTGTCACAGGTTGTCTTGCACAGCGATATAAGCAGGAGATCATCGATGAGATCGAGGAAGTGGATGCAGTGCTTGGAACGACTTCTTACGATAAGATTGTGGAAGCGATTGACGAGGCACTTGCAGGGTACACGAGTGTGGAGATGACTGACATTGATGCGCTTCCGCTTGTGGAGAGCAAGCGCCTTGTGACGACAGGAGGACATTTTGCTTATCTGAAGATTGCAGAAGGGTGTGATAAACACTGTACATATTGTATCATTCCAAAAATCCGCGGAAACTTTAGAAGTGTTCCGATCGAACGGCTTCTGAAAGAGGCGGAAGATCTGGTGGCACAGGGAGTAAAAGAGATTATTCTAGTGGCACAGGAGACAACGCTTTATGGAAAAGATCTCTATGGTGAAAAATCATTGCACAAGTTGCTGAGGGAGCTCTGTAAAATCAGTGGATTACGCTGGATCCGCATTTTATACTGCTATCCGGAAGAGATTACAGATGAATTGATTCAGGTAATCAAAGAAGAGGATAAGATCTGTAACTACCTGGATCTTCCGATTCAGCATGCAAGTGATGGAATCTTAAAACGAATGGGAAGAAGGACTTCAAAAGAACAGCTGGTTGAAATTATTGGAAAACTGCGAAAAGAAATACCGGATATCGCAATCCGTACTACATTGATTACCGGTTTCCCAGGAGAGACACAGGAACAACACGAAGAATTGATGGAGTTTGTAGATGAGATGGAATTTGACCGCCTCGGTGTGTTTACATATTCACCGGAAGAAGATACGCCGGCTGCTGAGATGCCGGATCAGATTCCAGAGGACGTCAAGGAAGATCGTCAGGCAGAACTGATGGAATTGCAGCAGGAGATCGCGTTTGATCTTGCGGAAGAGATGATCGGGCGGGAAGTGCTTGTCATGATCGAAGGAAAAGTGGCAGATGAAAATGCATATGTAGGAAGAACTTACAAGGATGCTCCAAATGTAGATGGGCTTATCTTTGTAGAATCAGAAGAGGAATTAATGTCGGGAGATTTCGCACGTGTCAGAATCACTGGCGCATTAGAATATGATTTGATGGGAGAGATTATATAATGAATTTACCAAATAAGCTGACGGTACTGAGAGTTTTAATGATTCCATTTTTTGTTGTATTTATGATCACACCTTTGGCAGAAGGGAATGGAAAGTATATTGCACTTGCACTGTTCTGTATTGCAAGCCTGACAGATATGCTGGATGGAAAGATTGCCAGAAAGCATAATCTTGTGACGAATTTTGGAAAATTTATGGATCCGCTTGCGGATAAATTACTGGTATGTTCTGCGATGATCTGCCTGATCGAGACAGGAAAGTTGCAGGCATGGATTGTTTTGATCATCATTGCACGTGAGTTTATCATCAGTGGTTTCCGACTTGTAGCATCTGATAATGGGATTGTCATTGCCGCAAGCTATTGGGGAAAATTTAAAACAGTATCTCATATGGCGATGATCATTCTCTTGATATTGGATATTCAAAATCCGATTATGCAGACAATTACAACTGTTGTTGTATGGATTGGACTGATTTTGACAGTGGTTTCTCTTTTGGATTACATTGTGAAGAACAAACAGGTATTGACACAGGGTGGAATGTAAAAGAAGGATGAAGATCATGTTGGAAGAAGAAATTGTAAAAAAATTATTGGAAAAGCAGTATACAGTGACAACGGCAGAATCTTGTACGGGCGGTCTTCTGGCAGGAAGAATTTTGAATGTTCCGGGAGCATCGTCTGTGTATAACGAAGGACACATTACCTATTCCAATGAGGCAAAAGAGCGCCTGCTGGGGGTTTCGCATGAGACACTCGTAAGATACGGAGCGGTCAGCAGGCAGACAGCCGAGGAGATGGCACGTGGAGCGGCGAAGACGGCGAAGGCAGAGATAGGACTTAGCACGACCGGAATTGCGGGCCCGGGAGGCGGGACAAAAGAAAAGCCGGTTGGTCTTATCTATGTGGGATGTTGTATTGGCACAGAGACCTATGTCAAAGAATGTCGTTTTCATGGAACAAGAGAAGAAAACAGAAATGCGGCTGTGGAAGCGGCGCTGAAATTGTTGGCGGAAAATTTATAGTCATATTCAACAAGGAAAATGTTTTTACAGAAAAACAATGTTTTATAATGTCGAATTATAAAAAATATGAAAAAAAATATAGACGAAAAGAGAAGTTTGTGAGAAAATAAGAATATATATGGCGTTAAAGTTCTAACAAACACCATAGAGAAAAAATCATACATATTTGAAAGGAGTTTTATCATGATTTATTCACATGAAGTACAAACTATGTGTCCAGTAGCTCAAGGCGTTAATCACGGACCAGCTCCAATCCCAGAAGAAGCAAAATGGGTAAAAGCAAAAGAAGTAAAAGATATCTCAGGCTTAACACACGGTGTGGGCTGGTGTGCACCACAGCAGGGAGCCTGTAAATTAACATTAAATGTAAAAGATGGTATCATTCAAGAAGCATTGGTTGAGACAATCGGATGTTCAGGAATGACACACTCAGCAGCTATGGCATCTGAGATTCTTCCAGGAAAAACAATTTTGGAAGCTTTAAATACAGATTTAGTATGTGACGCTATCAATACAGCTATGAGAGAATTATTCTTACAGATCGTATATGGTAGAACACAGAGTGCGTTCTCAGAAGACGGACTTCCAGTAGGAGCAGGTCTTGAAGATTTAGGAAAAGGACTTCGTTCACAGGTTGGTACAATGTACGGAACATTAGCAAAAGGTCCTCGTTACCTTGAGATGGCTGAAGGATATGTAACAGGTATCGCTTTAGATGCAGACAACGAGATCATCGGATACCAATTTGTAAGTCTTGGAAAATTAACAGACTTTATCAAAAAAGGTGATGACCCTAACACAGCTTGGGAAAAAGCTAAAGGACAATATGGCCGCGTAGATGACGCTGTTAAGATTATTGACCCAAGAGCAGAGTAAGAGAAGGAGGACGTAAAAAATGGCTTTATTTGAATCATATGAAAGACGTATTGATAAAATCAATAGCGTGTTAAATAGCTATGGAATCGCTTCTATCGAAGAAGCTGAAAAAATCACAAAAGACGCTGGACTGAACGTTTACGATCAGATCAAAGGAATCCAGCCAATTTGTTTTGAAAACGCTTGCTGGGCTTACATCGTAGGTGCTGCAATCGCAATCAAAAAAGACTGCAGAAGAGCTGCTGATGCTGCTGCAGCAATCGGTGAAGGTCTTCAGGCTTTCTGTATCCCAGGTTCTGTTGCTGACC
>OBVX01001109.1_pt1 | contig 10211 bp, 10 predicted proteins | sample 1495161 | NCBI WGS metagenome assembly OBVX01 (sample SAMEA2580023, study PRJEB22360) | human gut metagenome | reverse complement strand
TAAGCTTGATAGCATATTTTTCACACATGCAATTTGTTTCTGAGCGAAAACAAATTGCTTTGATGGCAGATGGGAAACCGCCTGTGCGGATTTCTCATCGCCTTCTCGCAACAAATCGCTCGGAAATGAGGATTAGTATGCAGGTTTATCATGGTAAAAGTGTTTTCGGCGGGATAGCCATAGGAAAAATCAGTGTTTTTTCAAAAAAAGAGCATAAAATTGTCCGGGTTAAGATAAATGATACAGATGTGGAGCTTGCACGTTTTGAGGAGGCGAGGCAGACGGCGCTCACACAGCTTGCAGCCCTTTACGATAAGGCCTGCAAGGAGGTAGGTGAAGCGAATGCGGCTATATTTGAGGTTCACCAGATGATGCTTGAGGATGATGATTTCACGGATTCGGTTAATAACATCATTACAACGCAGCAGGTAAATGCAGAGTATGCTGTCGGGGTCACGGCGGATAATTTTGCCAACATGTTTTCCGCAATGGATGATGAATATATGCGCGGAAGAGCTACTGATGTAAAGGATATATCAGAGCGTCTTATATCTATCCTTAAAGGCGGAAGGCAGGGGCAGATTAATGTCGATGAACCGGTGATAATCCTTGCAGATGACCTCGCACCTTCTGAGACAGTCCAGATGGATAAGGACAAGATTCTTTCATTTGTGACGGTTAACGGCTCGGTGAATTCACATACAGCTATACTTGCGAGAACCATGGGCATTCCGGCACTTGTTGATACAGGACTTACTCTTACGGAGAATCTGGATGGAACGGAAGCCATAGTGGATGGCTTTGACGGAGCTATATATATTGAGCCGGATAGGGAGACCTATGACAGGCTTTCAAAGCGTAAGAGGGAGGAGGATGAGAAGAAGGAGCTGCTTCTCACGCTTAAGGGAAAAGAGGATGTGACACTGGACGGACAGCATGTTATGTTGTATGCTAACATAGGTAGTACCGGTGACCTTGCTATGGTTCTAAAGAATGATGCGAGCGGAATAGGACTGTTCCGAAGTGAATTCATATACCTTGGAAGGGATGATTTTCCGACGGAAAATGAGCAGTTCCAGATTTATAAGTCGGTGGCAGAGACTATGGCGGGTAAGCGCGTCATCATAAGAACTCTTGATATCGGTGCCGATAAGAAGGTTGACTACTTTAATCTCGGTGAGGAGGAAAATCCGGCACTTGGTTACAGGGCAATAAGAATATGCCTTTCACAGCCTGAGATTTTTAAGACACAGCTTCGAGCGATTCTGCGTGCAGGTGTATATGGAAATATTGCAATAATGTATCCTATGATTACCTCTGTAAAGGAAGTGAGACGAATTAAGGATATCATGCGGGAGGTTAAGGCAGAGCTTAAGGAGCAGGGAATAGCCTATGCTGATGTGCTTGAGGGCATTATGATTGAGACTCCGGCTGCGGTCATGGTCAGCGACGAGCTGGCAAAGGAGGTTGATTTTTTCAGTATCGGAACAAATGACCTCACGCAGTATACACTCGCCATCGACAGGCAGAATCCGAAGCTTGACGATTTCTACGACCCGCATCACCCGGCAGTATTAAAGATGATACGGATGACTGTAGAGAATGCACATAAGGCAGGAATATGGGCAGGAATCTGCGGAGAGCTGGGAGCGGATACAACACTTACTGAGGAATTTATAAGGATGGGTGTTGATGAGGTTTCGGTTTCACCGGGAAGAGTATTGCCTATCAGAAAAATTATAAGAGAGACATCGCTGAAAAAATAGTTCCTTAGCTTACAGTGAATCCATGCTGTGAACGCAGAATAAGCAATCCCCGCTTCAAGTGTGTAGAGCACTAAGCGGTGGGTAAGGGGGCTGCGAACTGCGTTCATGAGCAGGTAGCAAAAGCGGATTGCGAATGTCCGCTTTACGGCAGTAATGGACAGCAAAAAACGGATTTGCGGATTTCGCAGAGGTACATGTCCGGCGGTTGGAGGTAAAATAAATGTTGACAGAACGACGTCAGGAAGAGATTGTAAGATTGGTATATGAGAGGGAGAGCATAACGGTTGCGGAGCTCAAGGAAATCCTTAATACTTCTGAGTCAACAATCAGACGTGACATAATTACGCTTGACAAGGAGGGAAGGCTTACCAAGGTGTTCGGGGGAGCGATAGCACTTCACCCTGCACAGATTGTAAATAAAGAACTCTCCATGGTGCAGAAGCAGGAGCTGCAGACCACTGAGAAGCAGACGATTGCGCGCTATGCCGCCTCACTCATCGAGCCGGATGACTGTGTGTATCTAGATGCAGGAACCACCACGGGCTGGATGATTGAGTATATCAGGCAGGAGAAGGCAACCTATATTACTAACGCACTTTCCCATGCTAAAAGACTTGCGGATAAGGGCTTCAACGTCATCCTGATTGGTGGGGAACCTAAAAGCTCTACCGATGCCATAGTAGGCGGCGAGGCTGTTCTGAATCTTCAGAAATATCATTTCAGTAAAGGCTTTTTCGGTGTTAACGGCATTGACAGGCTGAGCGGCTTTACTACACCGGACGTAAAAGAAGCCGTGGTAAAGCAGGCCGCCGTAAAGAATACCCAGCCTGCACACAGATACTTTCTGACAACCTCTTCTAAGTTCGGCGAGGTCTACGCCGTCACATTCGCAGGCTTCGAGGGCGGCACGATACTCACGGAGGACAATGTGAGTGAGGTGCTTCCTAAGAGCATTGAAATCATAAATGTTACACAGCAATAAATCTGGGACAGGGGTCAGACCCCTGTCCCAGAAAATAATATGCACCACGGAACTATTCATGCGCCACATAGAAACGGCGTCTGATGGGTTTCGTGGTGTTTTTTATAAGTCCCGCCACCGTTGCAAAATCAGCCCTCCGTGGCTGTTTGCAACTAAGACAGCCTCCATGCTGACTGTGTCTGGATAGTAAACAAAGTCCTAAGAACAACTAAGCTTCTCACAAAAGTCGCGATATGCATAAATATGACAAGTTATGCACAACTGAATTTGCAGAGCATGTTTTGACACCCTAATCATAGAATATAAAATTATTTGAAAAACATATTGCAAACATGTGTTCGATGATATATAATATTAAATACAGAGTGACTGTGTAAAATCAATTTGAGGAAGGATGGGGAAGTGTATGACGAAGGAAGAATTATTTGCACCTATAAGGGAGTGTTATGGTGAACTGCGTGAGGCATTAAAGGGGAGCGATTTGGACAGGATAAGACAGCTTACATTGGAGGTTCATGCGATGGTTCATCCGGCGGAGATTTCCGGCAGGAAGGAAAAGACTATTGCGGATTATGTTCTGGAATATATGATGGATGGCAACAGGGATACGCTGGTTCCGCGTGAGGATTATGATGTCGATTTGCACTATGCAGGTACAAGAACTGTGCCGATGTGCTGGCAGTTCTGGCATACATACAGAATAGAGGATTTGGTGAGCAATATTCTGATGGTCAACCAGAATCAGATTTTTAACTCCGAATGGCAGAGGAAGATTGGTTCACCGATTACCGATACAGGGAATGCGCTGGAGCTTGATGAGGCTGTGGCTTTCGGAAAGGCTCTGAACGTGGATGCACTTTATGAGTATATGATTACTGTAGGGAAGAATACACGGAAGATATTGGCAGGGTTAACCTTGGAACAGATTAATTCGATGGTTCCGGCTGAGTGGGTTATGCGGATACTTGAGGAGGGCGGCGTGACAACGGATTTCCGTTCAGTGTGGCTTCTGGTCTACTGGGGAAGACTTACAAGGGGAGGCATGATTTTAACACCGATGACGGATCATCATATGATGCATTTGCCGCCGTGTATAAATAATCTTCCTATTTTAGACTGATGGATTTATTGTTGATGCTATCGAATATTTTGCGTGGCCGGGTGAAAAAGAAGAGAAGAGACGTGTTTTTTATCTCAGCAGGAAATAGCTTGCAAAGACATAGCTCTACGGAGCGTGGAATCCGCACAAATTCACCATTTTCTACGCTTTGTGGGTGTGATGTTTAAGGAATTTGAATGATAATTGACTCAGGAAGGAGGTAAACCGATGGATCAGATTATGATTGGAAAGTTCATTGCGAGTGAAAGAAAGAGAAAAGCTTATACGCAGAAGCAGCTTTCCGAAAAGCTTGGAATCAGTGATAAGACGATTTCAAAATGGGAGCGCGGAAATGGGTTTCCCGAGGTGTCATTGCTTTTACCGTTATGCAATGAGCTTGATATTACGGTAAATGAGCTTTTGTCCGGGGAGAGAGTTTCTGAGGAAGATTATCGAAAGAAAGCGGAGGAAAATATGGTGAATTTAATGAGAGAGGCTCAGGAGAGCAAAAAGAAAATAATTATGTCGGCTATGGTTGCGCTGCTGGTGCTTGTGGCTGCGGTACCGTTGTTTGTCATTTCAGGAGCTATTGAGATGGACAATTGGATAAGGATTGTACTTATTGTCATAGGAACTGTGGTGGTTGTTTTTGGAATAGCGATTGCATGTGTGCTTGACAGGGATGCCGGTGCTTATGAATGTCCGGAATGTAATACAAGATTTGTGCCGGAGCTGAAGGACTATATTATGGGAGCACACACAATCACGAAGCGTAAGCTCACATGTCCTCATTGTGGGGCACATAGATATTGTAGGAAAGTATTGACAAGATGATGTGACGGGAGCGTTCCGGGACAAGGAAGTGTCCTTGTCCCATATATTGTGCGGGTGAAGGGAGATACACAGTTTATATGCTTGAGTACATAAGAAATGAATTGCTTGGATTGTCGGATAAGGGAAATTATGCCGCTTTCACATCAGCGCTTATACCGGGCTGTGATAATGTTATAGGCGTGCGGCAGCCTGTGTTAAAGAAATATGCGCGGCAGCTTGTCAAGGATAATGAAGATTTCAGGGCATTGCTCACTGAACCGGACATTTATCACGAGGAGACACTTTTGCGCGGCTATGTGATTGGATATGGCACGGCAAAGGAAAAGAATTTTGACAGGGCATTGAAGGATTTAAAAGACTATGTTCCGCTTGTTAATAACTGGGCCGTGAATGATGGATTCTGTATAGAATTTAGGGTGATTGACAGCTTCAGGGACGAATTTCTGCCGTATATCAGGGAGTGTGTGTTGTCGGGTGATGAGTACAGGGCAAGGGTAGGGCTTATCATGCTGTTAGACCACTATCTCAAGGTTGATGAAGCTGGCAGCCGCAAGCCCAGAATGAGGAAGGTAACTTCTGCCGATATAAATATCGGAGATGAAAAGTTTATCAGAGACATACAGTATCAAGATAATAGGAAAAATATTCCTGTGAATACGGGAAATGATTATTGGATTCGCAATCAGTTAATCACGGGAAAATATTTAGATGAGATATTATCACTTGTTAACAGGGATTTTTCCGCCAACGGATATTATACCCAGATGGCGGCAGGATGGCTGCTTGCTGAGTGCTTTGTGACATTTCCGCAAAGAATATGGGAATTTCTTACGGACAAAGAAAATCTTAGACTTGATGCTGTATCATATAAAAAAGCGATTAATAAGATATGTGAGTCATTGACACCGGACAAGGAGGTCAAGGAGATGATGAGGAAGATATAAAATTATAGTAGCTGTTCAGAACCAACCTCGAAAATGCTATGCATTTCCTCGGTGTGGCGTATCCGCCAAATAGATTTTCATATAAAAGCGTTCATTTGTGCAAGCACAACTCACGCTTTTATATAAAAATCTGCTTGGCTCTGAACAGTTACAAATTATATATGAAAATCGGATTGTTTATTGGCTGCAGCAGCTTAGGCGGTGTCTGCACCACATGGAGGTTTAGAGATGGAGCTTGATATAGTTGGTCTTGTTGGTGCCTGTTCATACGCACTTGACTGTATAGAGGCAGAGCTTGTGCATGTCACTAACAGACATGGCAAGAGAGTTGCCTACATCAGCGTATGTATGGCAGAAAGGTTGGGAATAGAAGGAAGTGCATTGCAGGATTTGGCAATCTGTGCAATGCTTCATGATAATGCATTGACGCAGTATATCTCTGAGGAAATACAGGAAAATAACATTTCCAACATATCTCTTGGCGGCAGCACGCAGGGAGATAAAAATACAGTCGTTGAAGGCGGAGGTATGTTCAATGAAAGTGAAGCTATAATAAGTGAAAATGGGATGGCATACAGTCCTGAGATAATAAAAAGTATAGTCGGCTCCATACATAAAAAGATAGGGCTGCATTGTACATATGGTGAACAGAATATAAAAAAGCTTCCTTTTTATACAGATGTTTCAGGAGCTGTTTTATATCATCACGAAAATGCCGACGGTACAGGAACATTCGGAAAAAGGTGGGATGAGATTCCGCTCTTTGCGCGAATAATTCATCTGTGTGATATGGTTGATGTCATGGGTAATTCCTGTGATTTCAGCGGTGAGAGCTGGATAAGGGCAAAGGAATATGTGTGCAGGAACAGAAATATTCTGTTTGACAGCGAGTGTGCCGATGCTTTCCTTGAGGTATTTTCAGAAGAAAATTTTGTGAGCATGTCGCAGGACAGGTTTGAGGATGAGTTATGGAAAAAGATACCAAGGGACAAGAGAGACTGTGATTTTGAGACCTGTAAGGGTATCGCAGATTTTTTTGCCGGGATTGTCGATTATAAGTCGGAGTTTACGGGAAAGCATTCGCTCGGTGTGGCCAAGAAGGCGGCAGAGCTGGCAGAATACATGGGATATTCACAGGCTGATATTGAAAAATTCTATATGGCAGGTGCTCTTCATGACATTGGAAAGATGGCTATAGGCAATGAGATTTTGGAGAAACCGGGACGACTTACGGATGAGGAATTTTCAAGGATGAAAAATCATGCCGGATATACATATATGATACTTTCTGAGGTCAAGGATTTTGATGAGGTGCGCGACTGGGCGGCACTTCACCATGAGAAGCTTGACGGAACAGGTTATCCCTTCGGGAAAAAGGCTGAAGAGCTGAATGAACCGGAGAGGCTTATGGCATGTGTTGACATTTATCAGGCGCTCACAGAGGCAAGGCCATATAAGTCAGGAATGTCTCATGATAAGGCATGCAGCATACTTGAAGATATGGTACAGAAAGGCTGGATTGATGCGGCTGTTACCGACAAGCTAAGAAGCTGCTTTGATGTTGGCGGAAGGGATATGGTGTGAAGAAGTATGAATAATATACAGAATAAAGACGAGGGTCTTATTGGAAATGAAAAAATAGAGGGGGCGGTTCTGGCACTTCAGAATGAACCTTCAGGCGAAAGGCTTGCACATGCGCTGACGGTTATCCGCAGACGTATGAAGGAGGGGGGACAGCTCATTGTCGCAGTTGAACCGTCACTTGAGAACACGCAGATGAGACTTCAGACAGTTAAGACTGAGGACGGAGGAATATGGTGGTCTGCTTTTACAAGCTTTGATGAGGAACTCAAAGGAGCTGACAGCATAAAGTCTGCTTTTTTGACTGATATAGGGAGACTTTTTCATACCGCTCTTGAAGCTGCTGAGATAAAGGGAATTATTATAAACCCGTGGAACAGGACGATAATGCTTGATAGAGAGCTTATAAATATTATTCTGGGACAGGAGAGCTGACATGTGCTGCGGAGCGGTTTCCGTATATCAAATGAGGGGCAAAATACCTTTTGCCCCTCATTTGCAGTATATGCTTATACAGCTTATATAACTTATTTGCTGCTGCTGTCTGCGGCAACAACGGCATTAATCTGCTCTAAGAGCTGGTCATAATTATCCTGATTATCTATACCTCCGAGAAATGGTTCGCCAACAATATTACCGTTTCTGTCGATAAGTATGGTAGTAGGGAAGGCCATGATATTGCCTGCATATCTGCCTGCTTCCGTGTCAGAGTCAAAATAGATATTGCGGTAGGACGCACCTTGGCTTTCAAGAAGCTTTAAGGCTTCCTCAATACCTGACTTATTTCCGTCAAGTGTTTCCGTGTTGATACCGATGAGCTCGCCGCCCATGCCCTTAAGGGTTTCATTGAGTTCATTAAGCTTGGAAAGCTCGGCAACACAAGGCTTACATCCATTGAACCAGAAGTTGACTACAGTTACTGCATTTGCGGAGAAGATGCTGTCATCAACGTCATTGCCCTCAAGATCTTTTCCTGTAAAGCCCGGAAATGGATTTGAGTTTTCTTTGACAGATGTACCATCATCGAATGCTCCGGCACCCGAAATCTGGTTCTGGAGTTCTGTTATTTCCTTTTCTATACCACGTATCGTTTCTATGTCGGCACTTACAACCGCAAGCTCCTCCTCCGTGAAGGATGCCTTGTTGGCTTCAAGAGTACTTGAAAGGAAGTCGGCATATTCCATTTCCTGATTTTCACCGGTATTGTCCTTGCTCATGAATCCGAACATCTTGTTCCATACATCGCTGTGATCGCTAAACAACACATTTTCCTGCTGATAGAGGTCATTCATACGCTCTGTAAGTTCATCTGTGCTCATAGAGGTGCCGGTATTGGCTGAGCTGCTTTCGGTGGAGCCGGATATGCTGCTGCTTGTAGTAGTGTTTATGTCCGTGCCGTTATTGCCTTTTCCCGAGCATGCTGTTATTGCAAGTGCTATTGACAGGGTTGTTAATGCGGTGACTAATTTTCTTGTTCTCATAATAAAAATCTCCTTATAAATAAAATATTTTTTGCTTTGTTGTCAGGTATTGCCATGACTTTAGATTATTTGGACGGCTGTTCAATATTCAGGTCCTTCTGTCCGCTTTTGCCGGTTGTGTCCTTCTGTGTGCTGCCAAAACCATATTTGTAGCAGATTGCATTTGTCGGACACGCTTTTATGCAGGCTCCGCAACGTATGCATTCAGGGTGGTTAGGACTGGCTGTTACATCGACATCCATTTTGCATGCCCTAGTACATTTTTTGCAGCCGACACATTTGTCTGTGTCAACCTTCATCTGAAGGAGCGATACCTTGTTAAAAAGCGAGTATATCGCACCCAGAGGACATATCCATTTGCAGAAGGGTCTGTAAAAGAGGATGCTTAGCACAACGAAGATTATAAGTATTGAGCTTTTAAATGTAAACAGCTTTCCAAGTGCCGAGCGGATTCCGCTGTTGGTAAGCGAGAGTGGGATGGCACCTTCAAGCACTCCCTGAGGACATATATACTTGCAGAAAAATGGATCGCCCATGCCTATGGAATTGGTGACTACTATAGGCAATAGAACAACGAAAACCACAAGTATAACATATTTCAGGTATCTGAGAGGCTTGAGCTTTGCTGTGGAGAGCTTTTTACCGGGTATCTTGTGCAGCAGCTCCTGAAACCAGCCGAACGGACATAAGAAGCCGCAGATTGCTCTGCCAAGCAGTACGCCCATAAGAATAAAAAAGCCGGTTATATAATATGAAAACTTAAATTTGGATGAGCCTACCACCGCCTGAAACGCTCCAATCGGGCATGCACCTGATGCAGCCGGGCAGGAATAGCAGTTGAGGCCGGGAACACATACGGTTTTAGCATTTCCGCGATATATGGTTCCTTTAAAAAGGTTCGGCAGATGAATATTGGTGAGTAAAGTGGCAGCAGCCTGTATCCATCCGCGGAAACGAGCGATTGTTTTTGAAAATGTTTTTTTCTTATCCAATTCCTACACACTCCAGACATAATTTTATTGCCTTGCTCAGCACGGTGGCTGCTTCACCACGGTATGCGCCGTATATAAGCATTGCGATACCGGCAATAAGCAGTGCTGCCTGAACAACAGCCTTTGTTTTGCATTTCAAATAAATTTCCCCTTCCATTTGTGATTTTCCTGCACAAGCAGTGCATTGTCAGAATGGCTTATTGACCTTTCGACAATATTATCATACAATACAGGGTGTTAAATTTGTGTTAAGAAAAGAGAAAATTAAAAATAAAATTGTAAAGCGGACATAAGCATCCCCCTTACCCACCGCTTAGTGCTCTACGCACTTGAAACGGGGGATTGCTTATTCTGCGTTCAAATTACTTATTGGATGCAGTACTGCAGGCATTGCCTGCAGTAGACAGGAGTATAATTATGAGACTGCTTATTGTTGAGGATGAAAAAAAATTGTGCGATGCGATAGCGAAGAGCCTTCATGGAGCCGGATATGAGGTCGATGTCTGTTATGACGGCGATGAAGCGCTAAGGA
>OBVX01001105.1_pt1 | contig 10221 bp, 17 predicted proteins | sample 1495161 | NCBI WGS metagenome assembly OBVX01 (sample SAMEA2580023, study PRJEB22360) | human gut metagenome | reverse complement strand
AGAATGAATGTACCGCCGATTTCAGAATAGGCGTACCGTTCGAGCAGAATTTGCAACTCTCTACTGTATATCTTCAAATTCAAATTGACTATTTAAGAATCTATGTAATCCTTATTATCGCAATATACCATATTAACAAGTTCAAAATATCCCTCTTCTATCAAGTCCTTTGGATTGGATTCTCCTCCTAATAATCTGCAGGGACATTCTTTTCCTTCTTTATGTAAATGCAAGATTTGAAAGACCTTCTCTAAGACTCTTTGGTGTGGAATGATGAAACCGCCTGGCTCAAGTTTCTTTACTGCACGATACATCTCATCTGTATGCGGAACAAGTTCCATAATTTTTTCATGGTTTTGACTTAATGATACAATTTCGCAGCTTGCACTCCATATTTTCTACATATCACCTGACAGCATATCCTTCAAAATATCCTTTGATGTCCGTTTTGTCTCTCTCATTTACTACCTCCGCATTGCTACTGAAGAAAACTCATGTGCGGATAATTCATAGGAAATCAGTGCGATCACCGAATCAAATTTTAAACAATCCTCTTCATAATCATGTGTACAATAGAATGTGCCACTGTTTCCGATCCAGACACGCGCAGGATAATAATAGCCAATCTCGCCAACTAAAATTATATTTTCCTTTGCATACTCTTTTACAGCTCTATATTCCTCTGATTCCATCCGGTATTCTGAATCATCGTACATAAAATCTACAATCTCCATTTTCTGGTTCTCAGGATAGGGGAATAATAGAAATTCAAAGTCCGGACCCCAGGCTAAGTTTTCAACCTCTATATACCACCTTCCGGCTATTCCATAATATTCTTCAAAAAAATGGATTACATATTCGTTCAATTCAATATTCCATTTTTTATAATAAGTTAAAACTGAAGAAATTTCTGTTTTACGCCCATCGTACCAACCAGCTTTTCTCAACGCCTGAACAATTCTTTCATTTTTATTTCCGCATAAATATGACCGTTCTTCTAACATAAATCCCTCCATGTTTTACTTTACGATATCCGTCTTTTCTATCCTTTCATTTGTAAGATTTATAAAATATCTTCTTCCATAAAAATCGGTTGCTGTTAATTCTCCATTATGAAAAAACAGATTTTCATATGGAAGATTATCTCCATCTGGACTTATGATATTTAGACTTTCTACTCTCCAATTGATTTTACAATCTAAGGATACCGCATATATATTATCTATTTCATTCGTATGAAATGGTATGGATAATAAAACAATAACTTGATTATCCACCACCTTAATATCTCTAATATCATAGCCAAATTTCATTATTTTTTTATCAATCCTTAGTTCATCTCTATTAAATTCAATGATATGTTTCATTTCTTCTATTCCCACCTTTTGGAAAGATGTGCTTACGCTAACACCTGCCGTATCAAATGCACAATATCAATAACTGATTTTACTTTCGCAACGATGTAGCTTCCCATTTTCCTGCATTTTTTCTCCAACTACCAGACAGGAATCGGTTCTATCTCCTTTGGCGGTCAATTATAACTCTCATCATATTCTATATTGTTAAAGAAAAAGTTTATATAATGTATCATGTCATATTCCTACCAATCTTCTACTATAATGCTTGTATCTGCAACAAGATCATCCTGGAATCTTATTTGATATACCTTCCATCCTGCTAGGATATGGTCTTGAATGCGGTACTCGTAGTATATAATTTCTTCGGTATCTGGCTCTGTTTCTCTCCAGGTAGGCGAGCCTAACAAATCCTCTATATCACTTCGTTGCATCCCGACTACATCGTATTTTTCTTCAAAATCTTCAATATAAAGATATCTTTTCGCTGGATCACAGTTCATCCATCCCTTCGGGGAAAAATCTCTTTCCCTATAGGCTGCCCACACGATAAAACCGCATAATACGCATATGAAGAAAAAACCGTAGACGCAGATCAGTATATTTCTGTTGAAATTTTTCTTCGTATTTTTCATTACTTTTTTCCTTCATCTTCGTATTTATTCAGTGGCTTAAATCCCGGTATTTCATTCCAAAATAACGCTTTCACCTCTGCACCAGACTCAAGTAAATATCGTATCATTTCTTTTTCGCACAAGTTCTTTTCCTCTTTAATTTTGCTATATGTACTCTTTAAAATTGTGGTAATCCGTTCATAATCTTTTGAAAATACTTTAACAGGTATTATCTTATACTCATTCCATAATAGATAATTAAAGGATTGTATAGTAGAAATATTCCACGAATGTCCTGTCTTGACTTCGAGAAATTCTCCTGTCATATAAAATATTTTCACAGGCGTGATATCTCTGTTATTGAGGCTTGCAGCTACCCACGCTCTTCCTATCATTGTCATGTTCTTTGAAATAAATTTCCCATGAATACAAAACCAATTTTCACTCTCCAACAATTCCGGTCTGTTTAAAGGATTTTCTTTACTTCCTGTCATTTTGTGAAACACTTCATTTTCAAGCAATTCTTCCAGTTCTTCTTTCGTGAAAATTTGATTAAAAACCGGCATACAATGATAGCTTGTCAAAATATATTTTTTAATCGGTATGAATGACTTAACAAGTCCTACGCTGTCTAAGATAATAATGAATATTGTTCTGAAATCATGGTCTTTGATAAGTGCCACGAAACTTGCATACAATATTAAAACTGTAAATAGCCATACGGATAATAATATTATCTTTTTAATGGGATATAAGTTTTTCCATTCTGTCATCTTAACTATATTTATTTTCACAACAATTATCCTTCTTCCATCATCATCTGATAAAATGAAACCACATTATCTTCTGGTCCATTTACCAGCCTTTTGTAAATCTTATCAATAGGGGTAACATATTTTTCATCATCAGCCATCAACAGGGGAATATTGCCCGTATTCTGCATTCCCCAATGATACCCTCTTTTAGAAAGACCGTTTTTTAACATCACTTCCCCCAGATAAGAGCCAAAAATAAGGGACATACTCCACACTTGATTTTCTGTTGGTCTGCTTTCTAATAGATCCTTTGCATAATAATCCAGAATTTCTTCCAGATCCCCTATACTTCTCTCAGAAAAATCAAAATTCTTTTGAAAGCTTTTTGCATACTCAACCGCTGTCATACTATTTTTCTTTGCATTGCTTACAACTCCACTACACTCTTCCTTTGATGTCCGTTTTCCTCTTTTCAATCTGTCCAAAATGCCCATCTTATTACCACTCCCTTTTTCGTTCAGGATTTGCTTCATTATGCTGATTTTGTTTTTTTCCATTCTCCAGTATGTTTCATTGTCTCTTGTAAATTTTGATGCTGTACATTTCTTCCAAAATAAACTCTATCCCTTACAAATTTGTTTTACTTTCTGATACTCTTTCTATTCCTCCCCTGTCTTATAGCCTTGGATGCTTTTTCTTCACCGATTTGATATTTTATTTTATCCTCTTCATCGCCAAATTTCTCCATCAGCAGCATCCGGATTTCGTCTACATGTTCCATTTTTTCATAAAAATCCTTTTTGCCAAACTTACTGTTATTTAGATATTCCCTAGCTATTTCAGTATTTTTTCTATACCACGGAATTCCCGCAACGTTGCCTCCTAAAATTCCTGCTTTTTTCCATAAATACCCATATAGTTCCGTGCTTCTTTCATAATATAGGTCAGACAAAATAATTTCTCCTACTTCTCCATCCACGTACATCAATTTAATTTGTGAATGCATATGATTAGGGGATGTCCTCAATCCAAAATCTATTGCCACCACCATCTTTTTGTGCAACAGCAGTCCACCAATCCAGAACCAATTTCTACTTTCTTTTACGTATGGATAGATGGACATTTCTTTAAATTTCTCTATTCCCTGAAAATCCTCATCCCCCAGCATTTTATTCAGTTCTGTTTTGCTAAGCACATCTCCGATGTGAGGAAGGCAACGATATTTGGGACTTACATACTTTCTCATAGGTGAAAATGTAGCAATTGTAGTGATTATAAAAATGATGTAGCCAAACAATGTCTTAGAATCTGTTTCTTGCTCAGAACAATAAAATATCGTACTTATCAATACTGTAAACAAACAGATATTCCACAACAGAAAAGCAATAAATTTCTTTAATGGATACCACTTTTTCCACTCTATTCGTAATAGCACGTTCTTTGGTTTTCCATACTTTTCTTTGGTTGAGGCATGCTCCTCATGTGGTCTATACAACACTCTGTAAAAGGCATTTCCGAGTATCATAAACAGGATTCCTAGTGTCGATAATAATGATCTCCCTAATATGTATTGATTCCCTAATCCTATACGTATATAAACCCATTGTGAACATATTACTCCAAATATAAGCAACTGCATTCCTACAATAACTAATATCGCTCCTACTTTTCGTTTCACCATACCCCTCCTCTTTCATTCAGGATTTGTTTCATTATGCTGATTTTGTTTTTTCCATTCTTTGTAATTTTTTAGTGTTTCTTGCTGACTTTTGACATCATCCATTTCTTCCAAAATAACTTCTATATCTGGTTTTATGTGTTGGTCAGGCAACGAATAGAAAATAAGATCCTCATCATTTACATATACGGAAATATCAAAATTCAAATCACTTTTTACAATTTCTTGCATGATATCAGAAATCTCTTTTGCGTATTCTTCATCCGTTTTTCTATCATTAAGATATAGATATACTTCTATTTCATACTCTCTTTTTTCCAAGTATTCTTCTATACTTTCCTTACCATTCCATTTTGTGGTAGTTGTATGACCTTGTATTTCAAATTGATAATCTTTTACAAAATCCTTATCCTGAAATAAAGGATCTGCAAGTGATTTTAACTGTTCTGAAAAATAATGGGCGTGATAATCATCTTTAAAATATCCCGTATTTCGTGCATATACGGTAGCTGTTTTAGATGAATTTTCTTTACTGACCACTTCTGCAATCACCCAATTCAAACCGATTTTTTCTTCTTTGTAGGTCTTTACTTTTGTAATAACAAATTCTTCTTTATATTTATCTTTTAATTTCGCTAACACATATTTCTGTGCCTCTTCACTGGAATGAAAATCACAGGAATAACGGTTACAGCCGTTGAGAAGTCCTAAGCAGAACACACTTGTTATCATACCTAATATAAGTTTTTTATATCGCATATGAACCACCTCTATGTGATTGAATTCTTTACTGTTTTCTCTCCTCTATATTTTGTTTTTTGCACCATTTTTTTATATGGTACGGTAATATTTCCATATATATTTTCCTATATTTTTCTGGTTCCTTTATCATTTCTATGAGAAGTTCACGATCATCTAAGTTCATCTCTTCTTTCAATACTTGAAATTGTTTTGAAAAAATATCTGTTACCTCTTCTTCAGATTTTCCTAAAACCTCAGTTGATACAATCCCCAAATTATGCCAGAAATATTTCCTCAGTAAAGATATTTTTTCTACAGATAAATCCGTCTTTAAATCCACCTTAACAATATCCCCGGTCATATAAATAAATACCATAGGTGTCGTTGCTCTTCCTATTAAGCTAGACGTTACTCTTGGATACCCAATAATAAGAAGATTTTTAGCAATCAGTTTCCCTTTTGCACAAATCCAATGTTCACTTAATTTAATATCACAATTCGTAATATTACTGTCTTTCTTCGATATCTTTTCAAATACTTCTCCTTCAAGTAACTTTTCAAGCTCCACTTTTTGTAACTTGGAATTTAAACCAGGAACACAGTGATATGTTGTAAGCACATATTTTTTAATTGGAGAAAAGAATACGACACCCCCTATTCCAAAAAGTATTCCAACCAATAAATTCTTCACATCATTGTCAGAAATAAATATAATGATTCCTGCCACACATAAAAAGCATCCGAACAGCCATATCATTACAAGTAGTATTTTTTTAATGGGATACATTCCTTTCCATTCCAATACTTTAATTGGGTTCATATCTAATCTCCCTTCTTTCTAGTATATGCTTGATATAATTTTGCTCGTAAAACTGGTCTTGTTGCCGCAGCCATAGCGGATAAAGCAATCATGCTGACTAAAAATAGTACCAAAACCATAACCAAATTCGTCAGGTAAAAGATCCACAATATTACCACGGAAATCAAAGTCCATAGATATATGATCATTTTTTGCGTTTTTAAATCCTTTTGCCCTTTCTGCAGCAATTCATCAGATAGGATATACGGCACTTCTACTCCCTCATTTTTTATCTTTTTTGCTATGTCATTTTCAAAAAATAATAAACCAATGTAACCGATACTAAGGCACAAAAAAGCGATAAAATGTTTCAAGCAACTATTTTGAGCCAATACCATATAAACCTTAGCATTTAATAAATATCCCAAATACAACGTAACCAAAATACATAATTGATATTTTAAGGAAAATGAAAATTTTTTCCCTGTTTTATATCGTATTATTTTTTCTTCTTTATTGTCATAATATAAAACAGCGTACTCATTTTCCCTGCATACCTGAATATATCTATTTCGTTCCAAAAAGAACATCTCCCTCTCTGTTTGAAAACTCATTTCAAACATTACTTGTCCGTAAACATTTTTTTACTTTTGCCACTTCCATAAATTCTCCGTAATGGAAAAAGATAACCCCTATTATTCCACCTAATAAAACCAGAAACATCCCAGTAAGATGAGCTGTCTGTATTATAAGAATCATCCCAATAAGAAAAATAAGCAAACCTATAAAGGCAATAAAACCTAACGCCCTTCTGTTCCATTTCCCCAGCGTGTATAGCTTTAATACCTCCTCTTTTTCCATAGGAATTCCCATTGTGTGTTCCTCTATGTATTGGTACTTTTCTATGAATGATTTTTTCACTTTTTTATCAATCAGAACTAATATTCCAATTACCAGAAACAACAGCAGCATCCTACCATTTTTAGGTAATAATACACGTTGAGATACCTGCTCTAAAAGTATTGCTAATATCCCACCTGAGATGAAAACAAATGGAATACCTCTTGTATTTTGTTTTGCATAATATGTTGAAAGACAGATTTTATATACTTTCTGAGATTGTAAATCAAAATAATATTCATCTGTTCTTTTATCATTATTTTTATAACATAATTTTAGCATTCTACTCTCCTAGCACTACCACTTCCTATTATTCAATAACGAGTTTCAATTATAAATCAATGAACAAGATCAAAGGGATAATACCCTGAAAAATTCTTCCTTTTTCAATTTATCACACATCATGAATCACCTTCTTTATGACCAACGGCTGATTTTTAGTTTTTACAAGCCTTTTGAATCATCTGGCAAACTCTCTCTACATTCTCTTTTTGTCCTTGAATATCAGAACCGATTGCATTATTCATAAGGGAGATTTTTAATTTGTTTTTTTCGAAATATACCGTTACAACTTTTCTTCCCGGCAAGAGTCCACCCTTCACTTCTGCTTTTGTGATACATTCCATTGGAATAGATATTCTGTTTTTAATATTACGAACGTCTACAGAGTCAACAACAACAAAATTCAAATGTTGCTCTGTAACACCTATATAACAGTAAGCATTACTTAATGCTCCTAATGCAGCAGCTCCACCTCCTACTATCGCAGAGAGTCCTCCGATTGCTGCATAAGTTTTGGAATCAGCCATTAAAACTCCCCAAAGTTTGCATAGATACTCTTCCTTTTCATTTAAAATAGAGTCTAACATTTCATTTTTATCTTTTTCATTCATTGTGATCATAATCATTCCTCCAAAATATTTTTCACTTGTTATTAAAAATCATCTTTCCTGCAATTTATACAAATGACGCAAACACGTCTAACAGAATCAAAAGAATTATGAGGCACATTCCCCCCCAAAACACAGATTGTTGTTTTGACCAAATGCTTTTCCTTTATTGTCAGTATCATCATGGAAAGCACATCAAACGAAAAAAGAAATTGGCATATACCGGACAGAATCGCCACTATTTTTGAGTATTTTCCTTCTTTACACGACTTTATGATATATGCAAGTGCATAGGGAGATGCTCCCAACAAAATTCCATAACCAAAAATCAAAAAGACAATCGTTACAAGTCCAAGCAATGCCATTAACGGTAATGGAAATAATGCCGCAACCGTTACGCCGATCGTAATGCTACCTCCAATCAAATAAAACGGAATCAAGCCATATTTAATAATCAACGTACAGTTTAACAGTGTTTTTCTTGTCCACTTTCTTCCTACGGTTAATACAGTAATCAAATTAACAACTCCCATAATAAACGGTAAAAGAATTGAAAGAATCTTCAATTCCATTACATGATCAAATAAACCGGGTAAAAGAAAAAATGTATAAGATACAATTACATATAAAGTTGGAATTAAATATGCCATTACCTTTCTCCTCTCAGTATTCTACTTGCAATTTTCCATCCCTTTATGGGATGATTTCCTATAAAAGCGATTGTCAGTAAAATTGTCAACAAGCACATCAATGAATTTAAAAAAGCATATACCAAAACGGATGGAACAACCCATATCATTAGGAAATGAGAGGCTGCACATATCCCAACCATGACAAGAATCAGAAAAATGTATGTAAAAAAATATCTGTGATTCTGTTTTGCCATTGCCTGCTTTTCTTTTAGTCCACAGGGATAGATTCTTACATTTTTTTCAATTTTTCTTTTTGCACGTTTTAGCATATATCCAGCGATAAGTACGCCTAATGCAACTCCGATCCCCACAGAAATCCAATACAACAGATTTGCATCAAAAGAAATTGGCTTTTCTATTTTCCTTACAAACGCATATATCACAAGTGAAATTCCAGCAATGATTCCAACAGAAAGCCCGTTCCCACCTTTGCTTTGCTCAAGAATGAACATTTCTCCGGTCTGTTCCTCATAATAATAACTGTTCATTGACTTTGATTCTGTGTAAATCCGTATATATTTCATCAAAATAGCACTCCTTTTCTTTGTCGATAATTTATAATAGAATTATATATTATCAGATATTTCTTGTATATATTTTTTTACACATGACATCATAAAAATTTTTATGCAAAAAGCAGCCTGATCAACAACCAGACTGCCTATCCATTTATTCAAATTTTGTCTACATAATTTATACGCTTTTTCAGATTTAATGTTTAGCAACGCTAGGAATATTGGATTGTACATTAGTCCTACAACATTTATGAGACCATTATATGTGGAGACATAATTAAATTTATAACCAACCATATGCCTGCAAATATTTATCTGGTATTCGTAATCTTATCTGCTCATCTACATTTTTCCAAAATGCAGCAAAATCACAATCATTATCCCACTCTCTATCATTTGGTAACGCAATAGCATCATCTCCACACACTATATTACATCCAAAATGCCCTCTATCATAATTGAATACAAGCACAAAATAATTATATATCGTACATTTTATACTAAACATTTTATATGGCTCATCTGTAAGATTAAAAAGAGTTATATTATTTATCTTTTCATTAAATGTTTCCTTGGCTGTTCTAATTATATCTCTTGCTATTTCATTTGATTTATTTCTCTGCATACCAAAATCCTCCTTCTTCTCTTAAATACAAATAATCACCATTTTTTTAAATATTTCCACTCTTAATCTTTTGCATTATTTTGATTTTGTTTTTTCCACTCTTTGTAATCTTCTTTTGTTTCTTGTAAACTTCTCACATCTTCCATTTTTTCTAAAATCACTTCTACATCTGGTTGACTGTGCTGTTCTGGTAGAGAATAGAAAATAATGTTATCATCATTTGTATATACTGAAATATTTAAAACCAAATTACTTTCTACAATTTCCTGCATGATATGGGAAATTTCTTCTGCATATTCCTCGTCTGTTTTTCCATCATTAAGATATATGCTTGTTTCTATTTCATATTCTCTTTTTTTCAGATATTCTTCTACACTTTCCTTACCATTCCATTCTGTCGTTGTTGTATGCCCTTGTACTTCAAGTTGATAATTTCTTATGAAAGGCTTATCTTGAAATAAAGGAGTTGCAAGTTCTTCTATTTCATCAGAATAGTAATAAACATGATAACCATCCTTAAAAAGACCAGTATTTCGTGCATATACAGTAGAAGTTTGAGAAGAATTTTCTTTACTAGTGTGCTGTATCGTTGATATTTAACATTACTACTGCATCTTATTCAGATGCAGTAGTAAATGTCGGATACAAGGAATTCAA
>OBVX01001099.1_pt1 | contig 10282 bp, 11 predicted proteins | sample 1495161 | NCBI WGS metagenome assembly OBVX01 (sample SAMEA2580023, study PRJEB22360) | human gut metagenome | reverse complement strand
TCGGCGCGTCGCGGGGCAAGCGTCCGCGTATCCGCGTGAGCTGCGTGGACCAGCTGGGTGCGTGTCGCTGCCACCATGGTCATAAGCCGGGCGATGTCTTTGACTTCGACCGAGACCGCGGCAAGATGTGCGCCATGGCCTGCCATGTGGGCTTTCCCTATATCGATATCCTGCGCTACGGCGGAACCGTGCCTGGCAACGAGCCCGGTACGGCAAAGTTCTGCTGCCCCGAGGTCGATACGCTGAACGTTTGGCTTGCCGAGGTCGTCGACGAGTAGCTGAGCGCAATGTGACAAAGGGACAGTTCTTTTGTCACATTCGCGGGTGGTGTCCCTTCTTTTTGCTTATAATCTCAAATCTCTGCATTTCATCAGATTTTAGGTTCTAAAAATTCTGCGTTTCATCGATAATCAAGCGTATAAAACTTTGCATTTCATTTGATGACACTGAGGGGAGAGCCTATGCTGCGTAGGAAAATAGCGGCAGAGCTGGAGCGTTGGCTGAAGTCTGCCGAGCAAAAGGCCTTATTCATTACGGGTTCTCGCCAGATCGGCAAAAGCTATTCGATTCGCGCATTTGGCAAAGCCAGCCATGCAACCTACATCGAGCTCAACCTCATGGAAAATCGCCAGGCAAAAGATGCTCTTCTCGAGGCGCGAAATGCCGATGATTTCATCAGCAGGGTGACGCTTCTTTCGGGAAAGCCGATAGCGCCAGGCAAAACGCTCGTGTTTATCGATGAGGTCCAAGAGGCCCCCGACATCATGACGATGGCAAAGTTCCTTGTTGAGGATGGGAGGTGCCGCTGGGCGTTTTCGGGGTCAATGCTCGGGACCCAGTTCAAGGGCGTTAGGTCCTATCCCGTGGGATATGTTCACGAGCTTAGGATGTTCCCGCTTGATTTTGAGGAGTTTTGCTGGGCGATCGGGGTGAGCGAGGGAGCTCGCCAAACGATACGCGACGCGTGTATCAGCGAGAAGCCCATTCCTGATTACATTCATGACGCGATGATGGTAAACTTCAGGACCTATACCGTTGTCGGCGGAATGCCAGAGGTCGTGCAACGTTTCCTTGACACGCGGGGCGACCTTGCCTCTGTTCGTCAGCTACAGTCAGAGCTCAACGAACAGTACCGGCGGGATATCTCTAAGTATGCAAGCGGGCGAGCCCTTCAGGTGCAGAGCATTTACGATCAGCTCCCTATTATGCTCGAGGGCGAAAACAAACGCTTCGTGCTCAATTCCATTGACCCCAAGGCGCATTACGACAAGTACCAGCGAGATTTTGTCTGGCTTGTCGATGCCGGCGTTGCTCTCAAGGCCGATATCGTAACCGAGCCAAAATCGCCCCTGCTCAAGACGGCGCGGCCATCGCAGTTCAAGCTATATCAATCGGATACGGGCATGTTGATGGCGCGCTACCCCGTTGGAGTCGCCCAAGCGGCGTATCTTGATAGCAAGGAGCCCAATCTGGGCGGCATTTACGAAAACGTGGTGGCCCAGCAGCTGGCTGCCCAAAATCGCCAGCTTTACTACTATCAGACAAAAAAGCGCGGTGAAGTGGACTTTGTGGTCGACGGACCGGATGGGACGGCCGTTCCAATCGAGGTCAAATCGGGCTCCTATTACCACGCGCACGCTGCGTTCGGTCATGTGCTTGATACTGCCGAATATGGCGTAAGGCTCGGAATTGTTTTCTCGAGAGGCAACGTTGAGCGCAACGGAGCCGTTCTCTATCTGCCGCTATATGCGACTTGGGCCCTTTCGGATGTTTTGGGTGACGCCCGTGCCGAGGGGATAAAGCTGGAGGTCAAGCCGGTCTAGGGCCAGTCCCGAATGTGACAAAGGGGGCAGTCCCTTGGTCGTATCCGCTATCCCGAGATAATGAGCGTGGATTTTCTCCCGTTTAGGGCGCCCTTGAACGCTCAAAGTGGGAGAAAATCCACGCTCAATCTGTATGCAGGAGATTATCCACGCTCGTTTCGCGCCGAAGGCGTGGCCCGCGACCTCGCTTGCCTACAGTTGCTCGAGCATAGCGGTGCAACCGTCGAGCACGTCGCGGTAGGTGGCGTCGAAATTGCCGGTGTACCAGGGATCGGCCACGTCGCCGGGGCGATCGGTCCAATCGAGCAAGCGCGTAATCTTGCCGTCGGGGTCGTCGCCAAAGATGCGACGCAGGCCACACGCGTTTTCAGCATCCATATAGACAATGTGATCCCAGTTGCTATACTCTGCGCGACGCACCTGGCGGGCACGGTGTGCAACGACGGGAATCTCGACTTCACGCAGCTTGGCGACCGTGCCATGATGCGGCGGATTGCCGATTTCCTCGGTTGAGGTCGCTGCGGAATCGATGACAAACTCGCCCGCGCGCCCAGCGCGGCGCACGAGCTCGGTAAACACCGACTCGGCCATCGTCGAGCGGCAGATGTTCCCATGGCATACGAACATTATTTTTATCATTCTCCAAAACCTCTCATATATCAGTATTTCCGCAGGTGAAACACATCGTTTTGCATTTTGTCATGTAAGCGGAATTGGGTATCGTTTCGTTTATGAGCCGATTTTTTCCCCTGAAAAAGTTATACGAAAAGTTGTAAATCGCTCAAATTTACAACTGCGTACAACCTAATCCTATGCGACATCGTCTGTCATGCGCAGCATTTCTTCCCGCACATCATTGAAGCCAAGATGAGTGTATGTATTGTAGGTCACGTCAATGTCGGAATGCCCCATGATGTACTTGAGCTTTGCGGGATTCATCCCCTTGCGTGCCATTTTGGAGCAGAACGTGTGACGACAGACGTGCGGAGTAATTTTCGGCAGCTCATGCTTATAGATGTCGTTATGTTTTTGCAGAGCGTGCTGAAAGTACTTCTCCCAGTGCATGGCAACCATGGGCAGGTTGTTCTTGTCGAGGAACAGAAATCCGCTTACGCCGTCCACAAGAGGTTCAACTGAAGGACGAATGCGCCTTTGAAGAATCGCCTCGAAACACTCCCTGACTTTATCGGTCATAGGCACGTATCGTACGCCGCTCTTGGTTTTTGGACGCTCGATGTAGTACTCCATACCGCTTGTTCTTTGGAGTTGTTTATCAACCCGTATGCACCCATTCTCAAAAATGAGGTCATCTTCGGTAAGCCCGCAGAACTCGGAGATGCGCAGCCCCGTATTGAAGAGGATGTAGAATGCCTCATAGTAGCGGGAGAAATGATCATCGTGCTTCACGAACTCAAGAAACCTGCGCTCATCTGTCGCCGTCAGGGCTTCTCGGGGGATAGAATCATTGACAAGCACAGAGGCAAGCTCGAAGTTGAATGGGTTTCGCCTGATGAGATCGTCCTCCTCGGCAAGCTGGAAGGCAGGACGAAGCACGCCCCTGATGGAGTGGATAGAGCTGTAGCTCTTTCCGAGGCTTTTTTGCAGATAGATGAGCCAACTCTTTGCATCAAGCGTCGTAACCGCATCAATGAGCCTGCTCCCGAATTCATCTTTGGCAAGAAAGTTCAGCACAGTTTTATAACCCGCTTTGGTGGTCTGCCTCACCGCCGTTTTAGTTGAGACGTAGTTTTCAACGAGTTGGAGAACGGTCATCTTCTCTGGTGCAACGCGGTCAAACAGATCGCGCTGCACTTGCTTCTCGATTTCACGGAGGCACTTATCTGCTTTCTTGCCCTTGGGCGGAAAGTCGTGTGCCGTCAGCGTCCAAGAGTACTTGAACCTCGTCTTGCCCTTAGCGTCTTTGTACTTGAAGTAGTACTGTCCGTTAGGACGTTGCCCTTCACCTCGGCGCAGGATGCGCCCCTTGCTGTCTTTTCTCGTGGGCATTCTGCTTACCTCCTCTCCTTATGGATGCGCCCCGATGCCGCTTCTTTGGCGCATCAGGGCGCAAAATTGCTTGTACTACGCGCTGCGCGGGATTGCTTTCGAGAACCCTAGCGACGATTCGTGTTCCAATACAGCAGATCGCTTACAAAGTAATAGCGATGAGATGAGTCATAGCAGTGACGAAGATGCGCGGGCCCGATGCCATCACCGCTGTCTACCATCAACTGCAAAAGCCTGGTTGCCCCAAGAAACTTCTTTGCCTCCTCTTCGTCAACGACCAACATGGCATTTTCGAGCATGCTGTACACAGGGTCCCCAGACGCATCCCGAACACTTGTCTCCTTGCTCATTCGAGCCTCCTTTTCAATCGGCGTTGCTTGCAACGCAATTTCAATTCGACCCGAGAGTACCCGCACCGTTGCGCATCAGCAAATCGAGAAAACCCTGATAAATCAGTATTTTTGTTTGCATCCGTTCATAAATGAGGAGAAAAAAGTCAGTGCTATATTTCGAGATTCACGGGGTCTCCATACGCATGTCCTTCGCCCGTGCGCATCTCGCTTCGCTCGATGCTCGTGGGTTTATTTGTATGAAGTACGCGGGCGTTGGGCATGGGACTGTCGGCTATGCCGACCGCAGCGCACGCTGCGTCAGTCCCCCTTATGCCCTTTTGCCTTTTTTGCCCCCGAAGCGTATAGCGGAGGGAGCCAAGGCGATTTCTCCTGATATATGGCGTGAAACGCTGTAGAAAACAAGGCGTGTTTTAGGGGTTGGATCTGTCGAAGATTGCGACAGTTGTAGAAAGCGCTTCGGCAAGCCCCATAAACGGGGCGATCTTCTCAGAGTTTTTCTACAAGTTCAGGCGTAAAGTGACGACGTGTAGAAAGTGCGTCTTGAATGTCCGCGAAGCAAAAAAATAAAGGGCGCAGCGATTGTTTCGCTGCGCCCTTCGGCGTCTTTTCAGTCGTAGATTATCGGAGCGGGCACGAGCTGCCAAGCTGTGCCCAGATGATTTACCCCAAGGACGTACAGGTCAAGCTCCTCGTCGTAGAACACCGGCTCGCCCGTGTGCTCCATGACAAACGACGGGTCCTGTATGATGTACCACTGGAAAATCTCCTCCCACGGCGCCCAGTCCCCGCTCACAAGCTCAAGCGGGCGTTTTGCCATCTCGTTTGCGAGCACCATGTTCCCGCACGTCTCGGCGAGGTCGGCGTAGGTCTTGATGCCGTAGTCACTCATCGCCCTTCCCCTCCGCTTCCCGCTCCTCGGTTCGCTTGAGGCATTCCGCCACGCAGTAGCGCATGGTGCGCAGGGCCTCGCAGTCGATGCTCTCCGCGAGGATGTCCCCGTCGAGGACGACCTCGCCCAGAGCGTTCACGAACCGCCACTCCATCACGTTGTCGATGCGCTTGAGCACGTCCTTCATGGTGCCGCTGTCGCGCATGGGGGCGTTGCCGTCCACCTTCGCCATGCGCTCAAGCTCCTTGGCCTTCGCCGAGCAGATGCGGGCGGTGCGCCTGAGCACCTGCGCCCTCCACATGGCCTCCTCCTGGGGGCTGTTGGGTTCAAGACGCTCCTTGTCCATCGTGTACCTCCTTATCTTCGTTTCAGAGGCACCCGACGCCGCAGGCGTCTTTCACGCATGCCCATCCAAAGCCCGCCGAAAGATCTCGAAAAGCCCTTCAAAGGTCGGTGCGCTGTCGCTGATCCTGTTTCGCGGTATTCCGGAGCATCTGGGCAAAAAAACAAGGGGAGCACCCGTTATGCGGATGCTCCCCTTGCTCGGGAAACGGACACCTGCACGCGACCGGAGGGAGCGCGCGGGTCTGTGAGGGCTATGCCCGAACACAGCACGTGCCGTGATGGTCTCGTCGTTACTGACGAGCACTCGCATCCCGCTACGCGGGAGCGGTGCTACTGGCGAGCACCGCACGAACTGCAATACACGTAGTCCACGTAAGATTCGGTTTGCCAAGTACCGTGGTCTTCCTTGTGGGAACCAGTCTGAACCTGCTGAGTCTCGTAGATAGTCTCGGTACGGTAGTTGTCAGGCACGCCCTGCTTGATGAGTGCCACGCTGTGCCATTTAGCGTCATTGCTATCAGTAGTGGTGTAGCCGTCATAAGCGAAGATGTACTTGGTGCCGACAGCAACCTGCTGAGTGCCGTAGTCGGGTACGTCGACCCAGTTGCTCACCCAGACGTTACGGGTGGCCGTATGGTTCACCCAAGTGTGCGTATGGGCAGGCTTGGAAGGCTGGCTGGACTGAGAAGGCTTGCTGGAGGACGAACCAGAATTGCCAGAGTTCGAAGAACCGTTGCTGGAAGACTGGGAACCAGCGTTGCTGTCGGCCTTATTGTCGTCATTCTTGGCAGACGGGGTCGTCTGTGCGGGCTTGTCGTTGACATCGACGTCCTTGTCGGCGTCAGTCGCCTCCTGCTTGGTCTTGTCGCTCGCGTTCGGGTTCTTGGCGACGTTGCCGTCGAGCTTGTCGAGGATACCCGTGCCAGCGTCGCCCTTCAGGGTCTCGTCACCCTTCTTGATGGCGTCCTTGGTCTTGTTGACGATGTCCGCGAGCATATCGTCAGTGACCTTGTCGGCGGGAATCTGCGCCATAGGGCAGTTGACGGCAGGTGCGGTCTTCGCGTCGGCGTCGACGGTGATGTCGACGGGAGCGCCCGTGTCGTAGATGTCGAAGGCGGAGCCGTCGGAGTTGACGGGGCTGACGAAGCTCACGGTGTAGTCGCCCTCGGCGAGTTCGACCGTGGAAGTGCCCTTGTTGCCATCGGCATCAGGGGTCACCGCGTGGTAGAAGTCCACATCGTTGCCCTCGATATGGGCGATGGCGGGCGTGGAGTTCTCGTCCCAGCCGTGGTCGGCCGTGACGTTAAGGGCCACATCGACGGTTCTTGACTCCTGCTGTTCTGGTTGTTGCTCGGACGTTGCGAACGCCCCACTTGCCACGGCTATCGCAACAACGATCGCAACAACGATCGCAGCGGCTATCGCTGCGGCTTGGGGCTTATGCGAGCGCGCCCATTGGGATAATCCGTTCATTATCCATCCCCTTTTCTTTCATGGTGGTTTCGAGTTGCCTCGTTATGTCAACCGCGTCATTACTTAGCGCTTTCCCATCGCGCGAGCCATCCAGTCGAGGTTGCCGCTCGCACTGGCGGTGTTCGCGTTAATCTGCTGAGCCTGATTGAGAATCTGCCCCTGCATGAACAGGTTGCCAATTTGCAGCATGTTGCCGATGCGCTGCTGGTTGAGAATCTGCTGCTGGCCCGCTTCCATGCGGCGCTGGTGCATCTCGGTCTCGTAGAGGTTGACCATCTCCTGTACGGTGGTGGCGCGATGGTTGCGCACGGCAGCAAGGAAGAAATCCACGGCTTCGATGCTGTCGTAATCCATGGGGTACCACGGGGCGACCTGCGAAGCCCATTGCTGCTGTACGGCGAAAATCTCCTGCTTGGTTTGCTCGATGCTCTGGGCTAGGGCCTGGTTGTTGGCTTCAACTCGTTGGTTGCCTTGGTCAATCGCGGCATTTCTCTGGGAGCGGCTTTTGTCCGCCGTCTTCGCTATGACCTTGTATAGAATCGCGCCGATGATAGCTGAGACGATGAGGTTCACGATATTCCAGACCGCCAATTGAAGCTCCGTGCCTCCCATCGAGAAGAACGGAAGGGTAGGGAGATACGTTATCACCTTAAGTGGCGTGCTCGTGATAAGCGTGAACGCGATAAGGAAGCCCCCGATTGCATAGAGAACAGGGTGCCTTTTAGTCTTCTTTTCCGTCTTGGCGGCAAACTGAGTGGTGAGCTGGTTGATGCGTTGCTGAAGGTCAACCACCCTATGCATCAAATCGTGCGCCGTGGCAACGCCTGGCAACAGACTTGCCTGTTCCTCCATGTTCGCTCCTTTCTATTTCACGGATATAGCCCGAGCTGCCATCGGGCTATATCCGTGCGTATCGATTGCCTAGTCCACCTCTATCCCTTCGGTATCGGGGGTGTCCCACGTGAAGCCCGAAAATCCCTCATTCACCACGGTCACCAAGCCCGCATATCCCGCGAAAGTGGTGTTGTAGACGGTCGCGGTGGTCGCAGAACCGAGTTCGATATCGTCGTCGTAGGTTTCGATGGCGCTCTTGGGGATCTCGACATTGTTTTCCATGACGTTGTATGCGGTGATGTCGCTGCATACGAAGCTCCTCGCTTTGAAGCGGAGCTTCTCGCTTGCCGTCGAATTGCCCGACTCATCGGTTTCGAGCTCAAGCGTGTAGGGGTGTGCTTTGGGCTTCGAATATTGAGCAGCTTCCTCAAACGCGAGGACCTGCTTGGCAAGTTCTAAGGTTTCGGCGAACGAGGAATCCAGATTTTGATAATTCTCGACATCCTCGTTCGCGTTCTCGATGGCATGTTTCTTTTCGGCTTCGAACCTAGCTTTGTCCTGCTTCGTGGCAAACTTGACGATCTCCTCGCCGGAAAGCCCCTTCAGGTCGCGGAACCTGGCGTCTGCGGGTAAGTAGGTGGTGACGTTGCCCTTCCCGTCAAAGAAGAGGAATCTATATATCGATACATCCTTTCCGATTCCGTCCTGCGGGCTGTTGTACTCCAGCCAAACACTCGCTTGAGCGAATGCCCGAGACGCCGGCATGGGCTCGCTCGACTTCTGAGCGCCGCCGCCCGTGCCTTCGCCTAAGCCGTTGCAGCCGGTCAGCCCAAGGCCCGCGACGGCAACCGTCCCGATACCGAATAGCTTGAGCGCCTCTCTCCTCGTGTACTGCTTCATGGTTGTTTTCTCCTTTTGCGTTCGCTTGCTTTGTCGATTTAGCTTGTTGCTCGATGCTTTCCCGTCGGCTTTGATGGGAAGGGGGCAAGTCGAACGACTGCCCCGGTAAAGATTCCGGAGCCGTTCGGCTTGTCCCTATGCAACTTATTGTTGTTGGCTTTCCTGCTGTGCCTTGAGCCACTCTCTCGCGTTGAGCTGATCCTGGAATTGGGAGTTCGTCATGCCGTCGCCGCGGACGGAGTTGGGATCGTTCGGGTCCCATGACTTGGTGAGCCCGATCGTCAGATACTTCTCCAGGCCGTCTCCCGCCCCGTTGCCGACATATACGTTCAGTCCGGTGCCGGTCGCGCCGAGTTCCTGCGTGCCGTATACCGGCCACGGGTTATCTTTCGCAACGGCGATGCAGATTGCGCCGCCGTAGTCGTTGGCCGGTTTGTGCGAAATCTGCCACGTGTGGTCGTCTAGCTTGGTCACGCTCCACTCGTTCTGCTTCCAATCGGACGGCACGTCCACGTAGAAGTAGTCGGTCGTGAACGAATGGCCACCGCTGGATGCCTGGTCCGTTGACGTCTGCTCGCTCTCGGAAGTGCTCGCCTCGGTGCTCTTATTCGCCTCGTCGGTCTTTTTCTCTTCCTCGGCCTTCTTGGCTGCCACGGCGTCGTCCCTGCGCTTTTGTGCCTTCTCTTTGAGCTTGTCGAGCTTTGACGAGCTTATGCCGCTATCCTTTGCTGCCTTATATGCCGCATCGATCTGCGCGTCCGTCACCTCTTCTGCGGGGACAGGCTTGATGGTGATTTCCTTCTTGACGTTGACTTTGCCGTCCTTGTCGATGCTGACCTTCGTGGACGCGCCCTTGGTGTCGTAGATGGTTCCGTCCGCCGCGATGGGTGACGCCTCGATCGCAAGGCGGTAATCTCCCGGCCTGAGGGCGATGTCCGAAGAGTCCGACCCCGCGTGGAACACGCTGTCCACACTGTTGCCCGAGGAGTCCTTTCCGGTGGCATGGATGGTGATCTTCGTGCCCTTTCGCGTGTCAAGCCCTTCGGCGTTTACGACGAGGGGAACGCCGTAGGTCTTGGACACCTGCGCCGAGAGATATAGATAGGCGCCTCCGCAGCAGATGGCGACCACCGCCGCGATACCTATCGCGACCCACAGTGCCGCCCGCTTCTTTTTGCCGGATCTGTCTGCCATCTCTTATCCCGCTTCCTTCCTCCGTGATGTCTGTTCGCTCTTGAGAAATTACTTTGAGGCGCGCATGCGCTCCATGAAGACGCCGGCCGAGATGAGCGCCAAGGATACTGCGAGCGTTGCGAGGAAGGGGAGGATGTTGTCACCCGTCTTGGGCAGCTCGCCGTTCTTGGCACCGGTTTTTGCGTTCGAGCCATTCGAGCCGTTTGCCTGCGCTTGCTTTTTCTGCTCGGTCGACGTCCCGAGGGCGGCGACGGTCTCGGTCTTGGTGGCGCCGCATTTGGTGCAGGTGTAGGTGCGCACGCCCTCCTTCGTCGCGGTGGGCTCGGTAGTCACGGTGCCCTTGTCCCATGTGTGGTCGGTCGCCGCGATCTCGCGCGTCTGGACGGCCCCGCAGATATCGCATGTCAGCTGCTCCTGCCCGGGCGCGGTGCAGGTCGCGGGGGGCGTGACCTTCCAAGTACCTT
>OBVX01001094.1_pt1 | contig 10306 bp, 9 predicted proteins | sample 1495161 | NCBI WGS metagenome assembly OBVX01 (sample SAMEA2580023, study PRJEB22360) | human gut metagenome | reverse complement strand
AGTGGCTGCTCTTGTTGCCTGGATTGTTACTTTTATCTATAAATATGAGCTTACCAAGGCATTGATTATTATTTTTGCTGCTGCATTTATCTTTTTTGTTATAGGAATCATAGTCCGGGCAATTCTTAATCGCTTTCTTAATCCTGATACGGATAAAAAGGAAAAGACAGAAGAAACAGAAGAAGCTGAAGATACAGTGGAGAGCAATGAAACAGAAGAAGAAAAATAATTAAATACTGTTTAAAAGTTTCATAAAAGAGGGTAGCAAAATGGATGATAACAGCAAGGAAAAGCTCTGGGATTTATATGCAAAGAATAAAAGTCCTGAGCTGCGCGAGAAAATTATAATAGAATATGCTCCCCTCGTTAAGCTGGTAGCCGGAAGATTAAGTATGTATCTTGGTTACAATGTTGAGTACGAGGATCTTGTAAGTTATGGTATTTTTGGATTGATTGATGCAATTGACAAATATGATTTTAATAAGAATGTCAAGTTTGAAACGTATGCCAGTCTCAGAATCCGAGGTGCAATTCTTGATCAGATAAGAAAGATGGATTGGATTCCAAGGAGTGTAAGACAGAAACAGAAGAAGATAGAGTCCGCAATGTCTAAGCTGGAAACCGAGTATGGACGAGCCGCCACAGATGAGGAAATTGCCAGGGAGCTGGATATTTCCACGGAGGAGCTTGACACATGGAATGGACAAGCGAAGGTTTCTAATATTGTTTCACTGGAGGATTTTATTGAACAGGGCAGTGAGATAAAAATGGATGCATCGCACAATTCCCAGTTTGAACAACCGGAAAGAGTTGTGGAAAAGGCGGAGCTTGCCCGGATGCTGGAGAAAGCATTAGATACCTTGACAGAGAAAGAGAAAAGCGTTGTTTTATTTTATTATTATGAAGATTTGTCATTGAAAGAAATAAGCAGGGTACTTGAGGTATCTGAATCAAGAGTATCGCAGTTACATACTAAAGCGATTCAGAAGATGAAAAAACATCTGGGTGGATACATGGGGCTATTATCCGATCAGATATAATATGAGGACAATTATATGGTGAAAAATGGGTATTTCATAATTTCGGTGAAGCAGGATGGGACTTATGTCAGTATTGTAGAACCGCAAGAGGGCGGAAAAAGGACAAATGCCGAAGAGATAATAGAATATCTCAACAGCAGAAGATTTGAAGACTTTAATAAGGATGATATCCGGGCAGCTTTGAAAAATATAAATACAGCATCTTGTTTCAAGATTAGTGATACGGCGATGAATTCAAGCGCCGCTTTTTGTGTTTATAACATTGATAAAAATAAGATGAGTGCAGAAGCAATATTATATCCACCTGTTGGAAACGGATCACTAATGACTGTAAGTGAGATGAAAGGCGACCTTATGGCTAAGGGTATTACTTATGGTGTCGATGATGCGATTATAAAAGAGATTGTGGAGAATAAGATATATAATACTCCATTTGTATTCGCGAGGGGTACCGAACCGGTACAGGGAAAAGATGCCAGTATAGAGTATCTTTTTAATACGAAGCAGGTTGCCAAGCCCAAGATAAATAGTGATGGTACGGTAGATTATCATGAGCTTGATCTTATAACCAAGGTATCGGCGGAACAGGTGGTTGCAAGAATCATTCCTGTTGTGAAGGGCACTCCGGGTAAAAATATTATGGGAGCTGAGCTGCCACCGGAGAGAGTGACCAAGAAGAATTTTAAGTTTAGCAGAAATGCATATATATCGGAAGATGGATTAAGTCTTATTTCTAAGGTTAACGGACATGTCACATTAGAGGGCGACAAGATATTCATTTCAGATATATATGACGTTCCTGTTGATGTCGATAACACAACCGGAGATATTTCCTATGAAGGAAATATAATTGTCCATGGGAATGTGCGGGCCGGATTCACACTCAAGGCATCAGGTGATATAACAATCATGGGAGTTGTGGAAGGCGCGAATGTCGATGCGGGTGGCAATGTCATGGTTAATCGCGGAATTCAGGGTATGAACAAGGCCGTTGTACATGCCGGAGGTGACATTACTACGAAGTTCGTTGAAAATGCTACTGTTTCGTGTGGTGGAAGTATTGAAACGGATTCATTATTACACTGTAGTACTTCAGCAGGTGATAAGATAAATGTTAGCGGAAAGAATGGTCTGCTCGTAGGCGGTACGGCAAGAGCAGGTTCCACCGTAACAGCGAAGCAGATTGGAAATAACATGGGTACAGTGACGAATGTCTATGTTGGTGTTGACCCGGCTTTGCGTAAGAGGGTAAAGGAGCTTGCTGCTGAGATTACAAAAGCTAATTCTGACAGAACCAAGCTCAGACAGGTTGTTGCGGCGCTCAGAAAAAAGATGGAGCTGGAGGGAAAGTTAGATTCCCAGAAGCAGGAAATGCTCCAGACTTCAATGAAGAATCTTATTATGCTTGAGCAGTCCTTCAGAAAAATGACAGAGGAGTACAATGCGGGTAAACAGGCCTTGTCTGAGAATGTTGAGGCAAGGGTTAAGATTACGGATTGTATTTATCCGGGAACCAAGCTGTCATTCGGTGATACGGAGTACCGCATAAAGGATAAAGCGGTATACTGCCAGTATGCTAAGCAGGGAGCAGATGTAGTAATGCTTCCATTATAAAGAAAAGAGGATTTATATGAGACCGGTAGAGATGACGGGAATTGTAAATCGTACAACAGACTTTGCCCAGGTTAGACAGAATGAAGATCAGAAACCTGTTATGGAGCAGGCTGCTTTTCAGACCCAGTTTAATAAGCAGGTCGAGAAAAATTCAGACACTGTTGTTAAAAAGCGTGATTCTGAATGGAATAATGAGAAATTCGATGCGAAGGATAAAGGGAAGAATAAGTATTATTCCAATATCAAAAAGAAGATGAAAGAAAACTTAGAGGAGGATGAAAAGGCAGAACCGGAGAAACATACAACCTTTGACATCCGAATCTGACAGTCAGGTGAATGAGATGACAATGCTGGAAATTGTATTGCTGCTTATAGGAATAATCTGTATTGCCGTAAGCTTTATGTTCTCTGTTAAATTAGATGGTCCGGAGAAAACACAGAGTACGGGCACGAAATTATCGGATAACCAGAAAGAAGATATAAGAAGACAGATTACATCGGTTTTTAATGAACAGACAGTACGGATAACCCAGACAGTTGAGGATAGAACACGCGATGAACTCGAAAGGCTGTCCAATCAGAAAATAAAAGAGCTTGAGTATTCCGATACGGTTCTTGGGGAAATCAATAAAAGCCATAATGAAGTAATGTTCTTGTATGATATGCTTAATGAAAAAAGCAAAGAGGTTCATAACAATATACGTGATATGCAGAAGGCGGCTGATAAGCAAAAAGCTTCCATTGACAGAGAGAGTCATCATGCTCCGAAGGATAATACAGATCCTGATAAAAACCATATGGAAGAGGCGGCACTGCTGTACAATGCTGAGATATCCGCGGCGGTTGATGCGAACAAAGCAGTGGCTGTAAGCACGGATGAGAATGTGCAGGCTGGTGGTGTTGAAACGGGTGACAACAAGAGAGATAATGTCCTAAAATTATACAAACAGGGTAAGTCTGTTATTGAAATAGCTAAGACACTGGGAATAGGTGTAGGTGAGGTCAGGCTGGTTATAGATTTGTTTAAAGGTACGAAATAAAATGAGACTTAAATATTTTTTACGTGGTGTGGGAATAGGTATATTAGTTACCACAATAATTCTGACAGCAACACATGCTTCTGAAAGAAGGATGTCTGATAGTGAGGTTATTGACAGGGCAATTGAGCTTGGCATGAGCTTTTCAGCCTCACATTCCGGGCAGCAGAGTGGGACGGAAGAAGCATCCTCTGATGAATCATCCACAGGGCAGGAAACTTCCGGCGATGATGTCACGGATGATTTGCAGCATGACAGTGAAACTGAAACGGAGATGGGGAGTCAGAGTCCTTCAGAGACGGTTTCAGAATCGACGAGTGATGGAGAAGCTTCACCCGGAAAAGAATCAGAGGCAGTTACCGGGATGACAACGCAGGCAATAACAGAAACAACAGAAACAACAACTGAATTAACAACAGAGAATAATAATGCCAGTTCTGCTGCCGGGGTAATGAACAATGAAGTTACCTGCACAATAAACATTACCAAGGGCATGAGTTCAAGAACAGTATGTGATATGCTTAAGCAGAATGGAATTATAGAGGATGCAGCAGATTTTGACAGATATCTCATAAAAACAGGGTATGATGACAAGATAAGGGTCGGCGAGGTTGAGGTTAATTCGGGTATGACTTATGAAGAGCTGACAGCATCATTATATAAGAAATGATAATTATGATTAGCATGTTTTGATACCCGGATCATAATTATATTCGTGAAGAAAAATAATCTGCCACGATAATAAAAAATGCTTGCAAATTATGGTTGGTTATGTTATCCTTAGTTTCGTGTGAAAAAACACATGTGTGGATTTCCTATGGTCCCTTGCTCGGGGTGACGGAAAGCTGAAGCACATGGAAGAATATTAAAAACCACAGGAGGTACTAAAATGAGCGTAATTTCTATGAAGCAGTTACTTGAGGCAGGGGTACATTTCGGACACCAGACAAGAAGATGGAACCCTAAGATGGCAGAGTACATCTACACAGAGAGAAACGGAATCTACATCATCGACTTACAGAAGTCCGTTACTAAGGTAGATGAGTGCTATCATGCATTAGCTGATATCGTTGCTGACGGCGGTACAGTATTATTCGTTGGTACTAAGAAGCAGGCTCAGGAGGCTGTTAAGACAGAAGCTGAGCGTTGTGGAATGTACTACATCAACGAGAGATGGTTAGGCGGCATGCTTACTAACTTCAAGACAATCCAGAGCAGAATTGCACGTCTTGTTGAGATTGAGACAATGGAGCAGGACGGAACATTCGATGTTCTTCCTAAGAAGGAAGTAGCTCAGTTAAAGAAGGAGATGGACAAGCTTCAGAAGAACCTTGGCGGTATCAAGAACATGAAGAAGCTTCCTGATGCTATCTTCGTAGTTGATCCTAAGAAGGAGAGAATTTGTATTCAGGAGGCTCATATCCTTGGAATTCCTCTTTTCGGTATCGTTGATACTAACTGTGATCCTGAAGAGTTAGATTACGTTATCCCAGGTAACGATGACGCTATCAGAGCTGTTAAGCTTATCGTTGCTAAGATGGCAGACGCTGTTATCGAGGCTAATCAGGGGGAGGCAACAGATGTTGAGTACTCTGAGGATGCTGAGGCTGTAGAAGAGGCAGCAACAGAGGAATAATATTTCCGAACAATATAAGGGGCAGTCTTTGCCCCTTTAACCTTTAATACAGTAAGCTCTGCAAAAGCAGCAGGATACTGTATGAGCAAGTAATGGAGTGGATTGCGAATATCCGCTGTTTCCTATATTAATTTGTAATTTAAATAATTGGAGGATACTAAAATGGCAGACATTACCGCAGGAATGGTAAAAGAGTTAAGAGAGATGACAGGTGCCGGAATGATGGATTGCAAGAAGGCTCTTGCAGCTACAGAAGGCGATATGGATAAGGCAGTAGAGTTCTTAAGAGAAAAGGGTCTCGCAGCAGCTACTAAGAAGGCTGGAAGAATTGCAGCAGAGGGTGTTGTTAAGACATTACTTTCCGATGACCACAATGCAGTAGTAGTTGAGGTTAACTCTGAGACAGATTTCGTTGCCAAGAACGCTGAGTTCAACGAGTTCGTTGACGCTGTAGCCGCTCAGGCTATGAATTCTAACGCTGCTGATATGGACGCATTCATGCAGGAGACATGGGCAGCAGACCCATCACTCACAGTTGAGCAGGCTCTTTCAAGCAAGGTTGCCCGTATCGGTGAGAAGTTAAGCATCAGAAGATTTGAGAAGATTGCAGGTGCAGATCTCGTTGTTTCTTATATCCATGGCGATGGTAAGATTGGTGTACTTGTAGAGGCTGCTACAGATGTTGTCAACGATGACATCAAGGAAGCACTCAAGAACGTAGCAATGCAGATTGCAGCTCTTCACCCACAGTATGTATGCGATTCAGAGGTTCCTGAGGAGTTCAAGGAGCATGAGATAGAGATTATCAAGGCTCAGATTGCTAATGATCCTAAGGTTGCAGGCAAGCCTGAGAAGGTTATCGAGGGCATGATTCAGGGTAAGCTCAACAAGGAGCTCAAGGAAATCTGCTTAAACGATCAGGTATATGTTAAGGCTGAGGATGGCAAGCAGTCCGTAGCTGCTTACCTTGCACAGGTTGGCAAGGCTAACAACGCTAACCTTTCTGTTAAGAAGTTCGTTCGTTTCGAGAGAGGCGAGGGAATGGAGAAGAAGCAGGAGAACTTCGCAGAAGAGGTTGCTAAGCAGATGAATATGTAAATTTCTGTTCAGGCAGATTTAGAAGAGTCCGCTAACCCGGTGAAATAACGGGTTGGTGGACTCTTTTTGTGTTAAGCTTTTCAAGGGACTGGATACTGTGCAATAATCAAATTCCGGATATTTTATTTAAGCAGTTTACCGGATAGTGTGACATAAAACTTGTGTATTCGTTCTGTCTGGGTTATAATTGATTTCATAGACTTGAAGGAGGGGATTGTATGTCGGTAGTTGGTGATAGCGGGATTGCGGATTCAATCGTTAATGCACAGATTAGTGAAGAAGGATATCTCTTTATCAATGGGAGAATCAGTTTCTTTACTGGTGATATGGTGGTCAATGGATTAAAGCAGAGCTTTGTGTTGGGAATACCTGTGAAATATGAAGAGGATGATAAAGGCCGGAGATATGCCAGAGCCTTAAATCGTCCCAATCCATTGGAAACTGTAAGGTTTCTTTTTGATATTTCAGATGTTACTGCAATTGAGATGTGCATTGACGGTAATGACAATGACGAACGTTATGCTACTTATTTTTACTATAATTCAAATGGAATCTGCCAGCATGGCGTGTTCAGCGATTTGTCAGGCTACAATATTTTAGTTGAGCATGATTATGATTCAAAAGGCAGAATCGTGAGATATTATGAGCATACAGGTAACTGGTTGACGCAGATAGCATATGAGCAGGAGACAGCTCATATAAGATGTGGACATTCTGTTCAGGCGGATGATGCACTTATCAAGGATATATATGTATATCCGGATGGAGTGATTAAGGGGTTCATTAGAATATCGGATAAAGAAGTTCCGATGGATAATTTAAAATATGTGGGAGACAGGAAACACAGGATTATACCGGGAACCAATTATGACAGTCTTGTATGGGATATTATCAATTTCGATATGGATGATTGGACGTTAAAATAAGGACTGTAGCATAGTATGTGATTTACATCTGTATGTAATTGCATATTGAATGATTTGGTTGTAAAATAACAATTAGAAAAAACATGAAGAAATGAGGAAAACGTAATGAACATCACAATTACAGGAAACCTTGGCGGAGGAAAGAGCAGCGTGTGTAAGGAGCTTGAGAAATATGGCTTCAAGATTATAACAGGCGGAGGTCTTTTCAGAGATATTGCAAGGGAAAAAGGTATCTCTGTGCTTGAGCTTAATGAACTTGCCAAGGCAGACCGCACAATTGATGATTTGATTGATAATCGTACAGCTAAGATAGGAAGAGAAGAGGACAATATACTCTTTGATTCACGACTTGCATGGCACTTTGCACCATATAGTTTCAAGGTATTCCTTCTCACAGACAGCTATGAGGCTGCACGCAGAACCTTTGCCGGTGGTGCGAGAGAAGCTGAGGAGTATACGGACATCAATGCAACCATGGATGGACTTAAGCAGAGAGCAGACCTTGAGAGGGAACGATTTAAGGAATTATATAATATTGATTACTATGATAGAAATAATTATGACCTTATAATTGAGAGTACATATGCTTCACCGGAGCAGATTGCAAGGGAGATTATGAGAAATTTTGCTGAATATAAAGTAAAGAAATTCCATTCAAGACTTGAGCTTAATATCAGAACCTTCTATCCGGTCAAGAACTTTGCAGATTTTGATAAGGAATTGTTTAATAGCAAGGTATCAGAGCTTGGCAAGAGCGAGGCACTCTGCGCAGAAGAAAAGTTTACGGTTGCAGGTAGCAGCGGATATACATATATTCTCGGGGGAGAGGAGAATATATATGCAGCAATTAAGGCAGGGAGAGTATTTGGCTGTGTAGATTACATACATGATGACGAGGAGGCGGAGAAGCTTAAGCCACAGCTTACAAGAACTGATGTGGCGGAATATGAAAAGCTGGCTGGCTTTAAATATCTTGTATATCCGGACGAGCTTGGAAAAAAGCCGGGATTTCTGCTTAATGTATATGGAAAGTAGGCTATTAACACAGATTTTATAAAACATGATAATAATATTATATGCGAATATATGGCTGTTAGGCAACGAAGCAATTAGTTTAGCTGTATGCGATATTTTCGTTTAGATATCTAAGAATCTACATTTAAGGAGACGAATATAATGGGCGGATTTTTCGGCGTAACATCACAGCATGATTGTGTATTTGATTTGTTTTTTGGAATTGATTATCATTCACATCTTGGAACAAGGCGAGGAGGCATGGCAGTATATGGCAAGGATGGCTTCAACAGGGCTATCCATAATATTGAGAATGCACCTTTCAGGACTAAGTTCGACAAGGATGTCAATGATATGAAGGGTATTTATGGCATTGGCTGTATTTCCGATTATGAGCCGCAGCCGCTTATCATACGCTCACATCATGGAACCTATGCCATAACTACTGTGGGAAAGATTAACAACAATGATGAGCTTGTGCAGAAGCTTTTTAATGAAGGGCATACACACTTCTTTGAGATGAGCGGTGGCGAGATTAATGCGACTGAGCTGGTTGCTGCACTTATAAATCAGAAGGAGAACCTTATTGATGGTATCAGGTATGCACAGGAGTCAATAGCTGGTTCCATGTCTATTCTTCTTATGAATCAGGCCGGAATTTACGCGGCGCGTGACAGATTCGGCAGAACTCCCGTTGTGATAGGACGCAAGGAGGATGGATTCTGTGCTTCGTTTGAAAGCTTTGCATATAAGAATCTGGGATATAATGATTACAGGGAATTAGGTCCCGGTGAAATAGTTGTCATTACGGAGAAAAACTGTGTTACACTTGCACACTCTAACAAGGAGATGAAGATATGTACATTTCTATGGGTTTATTATGGCTACCCGGCAAGCTCGTATGAGGGAATCAGTGTAGAGCAGATGCGCTATAACTGTGGTGCGAAGATGGCGATGCGTGACAACGTGAAGCCGGATATCGTGGCAGGAGTGCCTGATTCAGGTACGGCGCATGCTGTAGGCTATGCGAATGCATCGGGAATACCGTTTTCGAGACCATTTATAAAGTATACACCGACATGGCCGAGATCATTTATGCCGACTATCCAGAGTAAGAGAAATCTCATTGCCAAGATGAAGCTTCTGGCTGTGGATGACCTTATTAAGGATAAGAGCCTTCTTTTAATAGATGATTCTATTGTGCGTGGCACGCAGCTCAGGGAGACAACAGAGTTCCTGTACCAGAGTGGGGCTAAGGAGGTTCATATAAGACCTGCGTGTCCACCGCTTCTGTATGGATGTAAGTACCTTAATTTTTCTCGTTCCTCATCGGAGATGGATTTGATAACGAGGAGAGTTATTGAGCGGCTCGAAAATGGAAACGTGACAGACGAGGTGCTTAAGGAATATGCTGATCCTGAATCGGAAAAGTATGAGAGAATGGTTGAGGAGATTAGAAAAGAGCTCAATTTTACATCCCTAAGGTTTAATAGGCTTGATGATATGCTGGATGCAACGGGACTTCCTCATGAACAGCTGTGTACATATTGCTGGGATGGAAGAGAATAAATGTTTAAGGCAAGATGTTCTAAGGACATCTGAGCTGCTCCAAAAGCCGTGATATGCATGAATATAATACGTTATACATGGTTAAGTTTATAGAGCAGGTTTTGACAAAAACATCATAAAAATATCATATTATATATTGAAAATAGAAAGCAGGTAAACCGATTATGGAAAGCATGGAAGATTACAAGGATTTATATGAAGCTTCATTTAAGAAGTTCAGAGTTGGCGATATAGTGAAGGGAACCGTAATATCCGTTGACGAGAATGGAGCGGTTATTGACCTTAATTATTATGCACCCGGTTTTATTGCAGTCGACGAGTTCTCGGATAATCCGGATTTCTCAATAGAGGAGGAAGTTAAGGTTGGCGATG
>OBVX01001089.1_pt1 | contig 10339 bp, 8 predicted proteins | sample 1495161 | NCBI WGS metagenome assembly OBVX01 (sample SAMEA2580023, study PRJEB22360) | human gut metagenome | reverse complement strand
CAGGCTTTCCGGAGTTACCTCAAGAAGCTCGTCGGTATCAATGAAGTCAAGAGCCTGCTCTAAGCTTAATTTGCGAGGCGGAACCAGAGTCAGTGCCTCATCTGCAGAAGAGGAACGTGTATTGGTCAGATGCTTTTTCTTGCAGACATTTAACTCAATATCTTCGGCTTTGGAACTCTGTCCGATGATCATACCGGAATATACTTTTTCGCCAGGTCCGATAAAGAGCGTACCACGCTCCTGTGCGGAGAACAGACCGTAAGTTACGGATTCACCGGTCTCAAATGCAATCAGGGAACCGGTAGAACGGTAAGCAATCTCACCGCGGAATGGCTCATATCCGTCAAACATGGTATTGATGATACCGTTTCCTTTGGTGTCGGTCATGAACTCCCCACGATATCCGATCAGACCACGGGAAGGAATCTTAAACTCTAAGCGGGTATAACCGCCGGCAATGGAACCCATATTTAAAAGTTCACCCTTCCGCTGCTGCAGTTTGGAGATAACGGCGCCGGTAAATTCATCCGGTACATCCACGTAAGCAAGTTCCATTGGCTCAAGTTTTTTGCCATTCTCATCGTAGTGATAGAGAACCTCGGCTTTGCTGACTGCAAATTCATATCCTTCACGGCGCATATTCTCGATCAGGACGGACAGATGCAGCTCACCACGGCCGGATACTTTTAAGCTGTCCGGGCTGTCGGTTTCTTCGACACGGAGAGAAACATCGGTATTTAACTCACGGAACAGTCTGTCGCGGATATGACGGGAAGTGACATATTTTCCTTCCTGACCGGCGAGAGGACTGTCGTTTACGATGAAATTCATGGAGATAGTCGGCTCAGAAATCTTCTGGAACGGAATAGCTACCGGATTTTCCGGAGAACAGATGGTATCTCCAATGTGAATGTCCGCAATACCGGAGATGGCTACGATGGAACCGATCTTTGCTTCACTGACATCTACTTTATTTAAACCATCGAACTCATACAGTTTGCTGATGCGGACTTTCTCAAGTTTGTCCGGATCGTGATGGTTGACAACGACTGCTTCCTGGTTGACTTTCAGGGAACCGTTGTCGACTTTACCGATACCGATACGGCCAACGTATTCGTTGTAATCGATGGTACTGATTAAAACCTGTGTGTTGGCATCCGGATCTCCGGTCGGGGCCGGGATATAGTTTACGATCGTCTCGAAAAGAGGAGTCATGTCCTTCTTTTCATCGTCGAGATTGTACATAGCGTATCCGTCTCTTGCGGAAGCGTAGATGAACGGGCAGTCAAGCTGCTCATCGGAAGCATCCAGATCCATGAAAAGCTCTAACACCTCATCAATCACTTCTGCAGGGCGCGCTTCCGGACGGTCGATCTTGTTGATGCAGACAATAACTGGGAGATTTAAAGCAAGTGCTTTCATCAGTACGAATTTGGTCTGCGGCATGGTTCCCTCGAATGCGTCTACGACGAGGACTACACCATTTACCATCTTAAGAACACGCTCTACCTCACCACCGAAATCGGCATGGCCAGGCGTATCGATAATGTTGATTTTTGTATCCTTATAAAATACAGCGGTATTTTTGGACAGGATAGTGATACCACGCTCACGCTCGATATCGTTTGAATCCATGACACGTTCCTGTACTTCCTGATTGGCACGGAACACACCGCTTTGTTTTAACAGCTCATCGACCAGTGTGGTTTTACCATGATCGACATGGGCGATGATTGCGATATTACGAATGTCGTCTCTTGTTGTTACCATAAATTTAACCTTCTTTTTAATATTGTTTAACTTTACATAAATAACCTATCCTATTTTATCATAAAAAGCTGATTTCGCAAGCTTTTTTCAACGCACACCGGCGATTTAAGCGTTTTAGATAGTTTTCGCCGGCCTTATCGACAAGGTTTGATGATTTCTACCAACCATTAAATGGTAAAACAGAAGCCTATCAAAAATTTCCACAAAAGGAAGGAGTATTCATGGCAGATAAAATGTGTGAAAACAATCAGGTCACTATTATGGGAGAAATTGTATCGGACTTTTCGTATAGTCACGAGGTATATGGGGAAGGATTTTATATGGTGGAAGTATCTGTCCACCGCCTGTCCAGTTTCGTCGATTATATTCCGGTGATGGTATCGGAGCGTCTGGTCAATGTGCAGGAGAGTGCGGAGGGAAAATGCGTCTATATTACAGGACAGTTCCGTTCATTCAACCGGCATGAGGAGCATAAAAACCGTCTGGTGTTATCGGTTTTTGCGAGGGAGTTTGAACTGGTTGAGCAGTTTGAGGAAGAAAATGCAGCCAACCAGATTTTTCTGGATGGATTTATCTGTAAGGAATCGGTATACCGAAAAACACCTCTGGGAAGGGAGATCGCGGATCTTCTGGTCGCAGTCAACCGGTCATATGGCAAGTCGGACTATATTCCCTGCATCTGCTGGGGCAGAAATGCAAGATTTGCATCCGGATTCGAGGTCGGATCACATGTGCAGATCTGGGGAAGAATCCAGAGCCGCGAGTATGTAAAGAAAGTCAGTGAGACACAGGTGGAGCAGAGGGTTGCTTACGAGGTATCCGTCAGCAAGATTGAATTCCTGGAGTAGACTTGATTATTTGACGCTTTTGTGTTATCTTACATAGGATTTCATTTGGTTAAGAGATATCATGGAGGCTGAAATGGACAGAGGAGTGATTCAGGTTTATTATGGAGAGGGACATGGTAAATCGACCGCGGCAATCGGGAATGCAATTCGTATTGCCAGCGAGGGAAAAAGCGTCATTATCATTCAGTTCTTGAAGGGAAAAAATGAAAACGAACTGACATTTTTAAGCCGGCTGGAGCCGGAAATAAAAATATTCCGTTTTGCAAAATCGGATGAGTGTTTTGAGGCACTTTCCGAGGAGGCAAAACAGGAAGAAAGTATGAATCTGCGCAATGGATTCAATTACGGAAAGAAAGTCGTTACGACAGGTGCCTGTGATATGCTAATCTTAGACGAGGTACTTGGAATTGTGGACGAAAAGGTGATAAGCCCTGAAGAAATCTGTGAGCTGTTTGCCGCAAAGCCGGAAGAAATGACTCTGGTCTGCACAGGACGCGTTCTGGATGAAAAAATCCGTGAGGCAGCAGACGAGGTTTATAATATCGCACCGGAGAAATAGATTGACAGACTATGCCGGTGGTGGTAGAATGAAAGAAATACATGGGATAGAGGTCGCGTAATTCATGAGTAGCCTGTTGGATGTGGCAGACACAGTCGAATGCAGGTAAAAGGGGAAAGCGCCGAAAGAACCGGATGACTGCAGTCTGGTTTTTGGGCATGCGGTGAATAATCGTATGACTGTCAGAAGCGTATGAGCGTGGATGGAGAGCTATCAGATCTAAAAAAGGTTAGATTGACCAGCTCGTTTTGAGCTGGTTTTTTTATTTAGAAAGGAGAATAAAACAGTGGCAATTTTTAAGGGAGCCGGAGTCGCAATCGTGACACCAATGAAGAACAATGAGGAAGTTAATTATGATAAACTTGAGGAACTGATCAACCAGCAGATTGACGGTGGTACAGATGCCATCGTAATTGCAGGTACGACAGGAGAAAGCGCAACACTTACGATGGAAGAACACCGTGATGTGATCAAGGCAGCCATCGAGTTTACAAAACATCGTGTTCCGGTTGTGGCAGGTACCGGTTCAAACTGCACACGTACAGCCATCCAGCTTTCACAGGAGGCAGAAGAGGCAGGAGCAGACGGACTTCTGATCGTTACACCATATTATAACAAGGCAACACAGGCAGGCCTGATCAGCCATTATTCACAGATCGCAGACAGCACCAAGTGTCCGATCATTATGTATAATGTGCCGGGACGTACCGGATGTAATCTTCTTCCGGAGACGGTTGCCGAGCTGGTTCGCACCAAGAGTAATCTCGTAGGATTAAAGGAAGCAACCGGAAATCTGGCACAGGCTTCCAAGACGATGGCACTTACCGACGGAAAACTGGATCTTTATTCCGGTGAAGACGGTCTTGTTGTACCGCTTATGTCAATCGGTGCAGTCGGTGTGATTTCGGTATGGAGCAATGTGGCACCGGGCAAAGTACACGCAATGTGTGAAAGCTTCTTCAAGGGTGATATTAAGACAGCAAGAAAACTGCAGCTGGAGGCGCTTCCACTGGTAGATGCACTGTTTTCCGAAGTAAATCCGATTCCGGTTAAGAAGGCATTAAACCTGATGGGTATGGAAGTAGGACCTCTTCGTTCCCCACTCTGTGAGATGAGCGAGGCTAATGCAAAGAAACTTGCAGAAGTAATGAAAAATTATGGAATTTTAGCATAGATCAGGGAGGCACAAAAGAAAATGACAAGAGCGATCATGAATGGCTGCAACGGGAAGATGGGACAGTGTATCACAGGAATCTGTGCGCAGGATGAGGACATTGAGATTGTTGCAGGAATTGATACTTATGATGGAATCAAAAATGATTATCCGGTATTTGCCAGTCTGAAAGAGTGTACGGTGGATGCGGATGTAATCATTGATTTTTCCAATGCAAAAGCAGTGGATGCGCTGCTTGCATATGGTGTGGAAAAACAGATTCCGATCGTGCTTTGTACGACAGGACTTTCCGAACAGCAGCTTGCCGATGTGGAAAAAGCATACGAAAAAGTTGCAATTTTAAAATCCGCAAATATGTCTCTCGGAATCAATACTCTGATGGAACTGCTCAAAAAAGCTGCGCAGGTATTTGCGCCGGCAGGATTTGATATGGAGATTGTAGAGAAACATCATAACCAGAAGCTGGATGCACCGAGCGGCACGGCACTGGCACTGGCTGATTCCATGAATGAGGCACTGGATGAGGCATATACCTATACCTATGACAGAAGCCAGAAGCGCAAGAAGAGGGATAAATACGAAATTGGACTCTCTTCTGTTCGTGGCGGCAATATTGTCGGAGAGCATGAAGTGATTTTCGCCGGACAGGATGAGGTGATTGAATTCAAGCATACGGCATACTCCAAGGCGGTATTTGCAAAGGGCGCTGTGGAAGCAGCAAAATTTTTAAAAGGAAAGCCTGCAGGACATTATGATATGGCAGATGTCATTGCGGCAAAATAAACGGGAAGAGAGGCACTGATAATCAGTGCCTTTTTTGCGCAAAATGTTTGACAGTGCAGCTGGTTCATATTTATAATGGAAAGAAGAAACCTGACGATAAGAAAGAGGTAGAAAATGAAAAATAAAACCAGAAGGCTTGCAGCATTTTTGCTTTCTGCAGCAGTTGTCATAACTGCTGTTCCGGGAATGCAGGAACGGGTTTATGCCCAGAAAACCGGCGGATACACAGAGTCACCCAAAAGTGAAAATGTTCCGGTGGTAAAAGAAACAAAATCCAGGCTGAAAAAGGCAGAAGCAGTGCCGTCCGCCTATATGAACAAGTTGTCGGAACTTACGATCCGCTATCCTGGCGTGCGTGATCAGGGAAAATATGATACGTGCTGGGCATTTTCCGCAATCGGACTTGCGGAGTTTGATCTGATTGCAGACAATCAGACGGCAGACAAAAGCATTGATCTGAGTGAATTGCAGCTTGCCTATTTTACTTATAATAATGTAGAAGACCCGCTGGGTGGAACATTTGGCGACTCTTTAAATATTATGAACCATAAAAATTATCTGACCATGGGCGGAAATCTGGATTTCGCGAGCCGGACGCTTCTGCAGTGGGAAGGGGTGACGGACGAAAACCGTGTACCGTACGCCCTGGCACCGACCACCACGACACTGGCAAAAAGTTATGCTTTTGATCAGGATGTGGCACATCTGCAGAATGTATACATTATTAATATTCACAAAAATGCTACCCAGGTGAAACGTGAGATTATGCAGCACGGATCTGCCGGACTGGGACTGTATATGGACGGAACGACCAACTATGTGGGATCTGCAGTCTATGCAGAAACAGGAGAGAATGTGGCAACCTATTACTGCCCGACAAGCAGTGTTGCATCGAACCATGCCGTAAATATTGTGGGCTGGGATGATAATTTTCCGGCATCTTCGTTTAAGAATAAACCGGCAGGAGACGGAGCATGGCTTTGCAGAAACAGCTGGTCAGACAAGACGGAGAACAGTATCAACAGTTATTTCTGGCTTTCCTATTACGATAAGGCAATTGAGGATGCTGCCTGGATCTTTGATTTTGAGTCCGCGGATAACTATGATTATAACTATCAGTATGACGGTGGAGCGGATGTGGGAAAATTGTTGGGAATTTCGACTTCTGCGAATATTTTCAAGGCAAAAAAGGCAGACAATGAGCTGATTAAAGCAGTTTCGATTTCTCTTTCCAAAGATGCCAGTGTCCCATATACGATTAGTGTATATACCAATCTGACAAACCTGCATAATCCTAAGAGCGGCGTGCTTGCTGCGAAGGTATCCAGTACGACAACCTATGCCGGAACCCATACCATCAGGCTGGATAAAGCGGTATCCGTACCCAAAGGAACCTACTATGCTGTTGTGGTAAATCTGCAGAAAAGCGGTGCCGGACTCGATATGGAATATGCAGTCAGTGACAGCAGTTTGACCAGCAGGGTATATTGTGATTATAATCAGAGTTTTCTCTATCGTTACGGCAGCTGGGAAGATGTGGCGGATGTAAGCACCAGTTACGGCGGCAGAATCGGAAACATCTGTATCAAGGCATATGCGGACAATGCAGGGACAAGTATCGGTGCGGTAAAGAATATAAAAGCGGTCCGAAGTGCAAAAAATGCGGTACGCATTTCCTGGAGCAAAACGGCAGGTGCGAAAGGGGATGAAATTTATCAGGCATCCAGCAAGAATGGAACCTATAAAAAGATTGCAACAACGACATCCGCAAATTATAAAATTAAGACAACTTCAAATAAGTCGGTATATTATAAAGTACGCGCTTATAAGACAACGCAAGGCGTTCGGATCTGCGGAAAATTTTCCGGATCTGTCGCTGTGAAACGTTAAAAGAAAGGAAAAAGAATGACCATTTTAATCAAAGGGGGACATGTCATCAATCCGGCAACACAGATGGATGAGGTGGCAGATGTCCTGATCAAAGATCAGAAGATAAAAAAGATTGGAAAAGAACTTCCGGAAAAAGAAGCCGAACGTGTGATCAATGCGGACGGATGTTATGTGATGCCGGGATTTATTGATATGCATGTACATTTCCGCGATCCGGGATTGGAACAGAAAGAGGATATTTATACCGGGATGCAGGCCGCTGCGCATGGTGGATATACGACCGTGCGTCCCCCTTTAAACCGAAAGCCGGTAGCAGACAATCCGGATATTATCAATTATGTGCACAACAAAGCAAAGTCCGGGAACTGTATTCATGTCCTGCAGGTTGGTGCGGTGACAAAGGGACAGCAGGGAAAAGAGCTTGCGGATATTGAAGGAATGGTTAAGGCAGGAAGTCCGGCAATCAGCGAGGACGGAAAATCTGTCATGGATGCCGCTTTGTATCGGGACGGTATGCTTGAGGCAGCGCGTCTGGGCATTCCGGTACTTGCCCATTGCGAAGATATCCATATGGTACGCGGAGGTGTCATGAATGCCGATGCAAAAGCAAAAGAACTGGGACTTCCGGGAATTACCAATTCCGTGGAGGATGTGATTGTTGCAAGAGATATTATTCTGGCAAAAGATACCGGGGCACAGCTTCATCTGTGTCATTGTTCCACAAAGGATTCCGTGCTCATGGTAAAAGTGGCAAAGGAAGAAGGTGTCCGGGTGTCGGCAGAAGTGTGTCCGCATCACTTTACGCTGTCCACGGACGATATGAAAGAAGCGGATACCAATTACAAGATGAATCCGCCACTCCGCACAAAGGAAGATGTGAAAGCACTGCGTGAGGGACTGCGGGATGGCATTATGGAAGTGATTTCCACAGACCATGCGCCACACACATTTGAAGATAAAAACCGTTCGATGCAGGAAGCACCGTTTGGAATTGTCGGACTGGAAACCGCCGCATGTCTTACACATAATGAACTGGTACTCGGTGGATATCTGACGCCGATGCAGATGGCAGCGTGTATGAGTTACCATCCGGCACAGATTGTCGGTATTGATAAGGGAGATATCCAGCCGGGAAAAGCGGCAGATGTCGTGATCTTTGATCCAGAGGAAACCTACCGCATTGACAAAAACACATTTGCTTCCAAGGGAAGAAATACACCGTTTGACGGGAAAGAAGTTACGGGACGTGTAAAGTGCACGATCTGTGACGGCGAAGTTGTATTTAATGAATTAAATAAGTAATAAATTAAGAAGGGAAATCAATCACATGATCAACAAATTAGTAGAAAAAATTAAAAAGACCAACGCACCTATCGTTGTGGGACTCGATCCGATGCTTTCTTATGTGCCGGAGCACATACAAAAAGCAGCGTTCGCTCAGTTCGGTGAGACGTTAGAGGGAGCAGCAGAAGCCATCTGGCAGTACAATAAAGCTATTGTCGATGCAACATACGACCTGATTCCAGCAGTGAAGCCGCAGATCGCGATGTATGAGCAGTTTGGTGTGGCCGGTGTAGCGGCATTCCAGAAGACGGTAGATTACTGTCACGAGAAAGATCTGGTTGTGATCGGAGATGTAAAGCGTGGGGATATCGGTTCCACATCCGCAGCCTATGCGACCGGACATCTCGGAAAAGTACAGATCGGAAGCAAAACATATACCGGTTTTAATGAGGATTTTGCTACAGTAAATCCATATCTGGGAACCGATGGTATCAAGCCGTTTGTGGATGTATGCAAAGAAGAAAAGAAAGGAATCTTTATTCTCGTAAAGACCTCCAATCCATCCAGCGGAGAGTTCCAGGATCGTCTGATCGACGGTCGTCCGCTGTATGAACTGGTTGGTGAAAAGGTAGCAGAGTGGGGAAGCGAATGTATGGGAGATTCCTACAGCTATGTTGGAGCAGTTGTCGGAGCAACGTATCCGGAGCAGGGAGAAATTCTTCGTAAAGTGATGCCGAAATCGTTCATTTTGGTACCGGGTTATGGTGCACAGGGAGGACAGGGCAAGGATCTGGTACATTTCTTTAATGAGGATGGATTAGGAGCAATTGTAAACTCTTCCCGTGGTATCATCTGTGCTTACAAACAGGATAAGTATAAAGAGCAGGGAATTACACCGGAGAACTTCGCAGATGCCTCCCGTCTGGCAGTCAAAGATATGATCGCAGACATATCCGGAGCACTTGCACAAAGATAAAAATAAAGTCGTGATTTTACAAAAGGGAGACAGTTGGATTTTATGAGCGAAAAATTTCAGGAAAATGTTACGGTGCTGAAGCAGCAGTGCATCGGAAAAGATATCTATGACATGACAATCCAGACGAAGCATATTGCAGGACATGCAAAGGCAGGACAGTTTGTATCATTGTACAGTAATGATGCCAGCAAACTGCTGCCACGTCCGATCAGCCTGTGTGGGATTGATGCAGAGGCAGGAACACTTCGTCTGGTATACCGGGTAACGGGAGAAGGAACCGGAACGGAAGAATTCTCCCGGTTAAAAGCGGGCGATACGATCCGGGTACTGGGACCGCTTGGAAACGGATTTACCGTGGAGCCGGGAAAGAAAGCTTTCCTGATCGGCGGAGGAATCGGAATTCCTCCGATGCTTGAACTTGCAAAGAGCATCAAGGCTGCCGGCACCTGTGAATTTGTCAGTGTGATGGGATACCGGGATGCACAGACGTTTCTTCTGGATGAATTTAAAGAACAGGGAGACTGTTACGTGGCAACGGAAGATGGAAGTGTCGGTGCAAAGGGAAATGTGCTGGATGCCATGAAAGAATATAAATTAAATGCAGATGTAATATATGCGTGCGGACCGACACCGATGCTGCGGGCGTTGAAAGCGTATGCAGCAGAGCAGGGCATGACCTGTTATATTTCCATGGAAGAACGGATGGCATGCGGAATCGGTGCATGTCTGGCATGTGTGTGCGATTCCAAAGAAAAAGATGCACATTCCAATGTGAAAAACAAGAGAATCTGTAAAGAAGGACCGGTATTTCTGGCTGAGGAGGTGGATCTGTAATGAATACAAGTGTGGAATTATGTGGTGTTACCTTAAAAAACCCGGTAATGACGGCATCCGGAACCTTTGGCTCCGGAGCAGAATACAGTGAATTTACAGACTTAAACCGGCTTGGTGCGGTGGTTACCAAAGGTGTGGCAAATGTACCGTGGCCGGGAAATCCGACTCCGCGTGTGGCAGAAGTCTATGGCGGGATGCTCAACGCCGTGGGATTGCAGAAT
>OBVX01001088.1_pt1 | contig 10357 bp, 9 predicted proteins | sample 1495161 | NCBI WGS metagenome assembly OBVX01 (sample SAMEA2580023, study PRJEB22360) | human gut metagenome | reverse complement strand
CCCGCGTCTTTTTTCGGCCGGCGCGGACGGATCAGACATTTGGAATCAAATCCGATCAGATCCTGACGTCCTGCTTTGATTAATGCTTCATGTACCAGATCGTAATTTTTCGGGTTGCGGTACTGGATCAGTGCACGCTGCATGGCTTTTTCATGCGGATTGGTTGCCACATATACAGGTTCCATTGTCCGCGGGTCCAGTCCTGTATAATACATGCAGGTAGAAATCGTTGACGGTGTCGGATAAAAATCCTGTACCTGTTCCGGCATGTAACCTAAATCCCGCAGATACTCTGCCAGTTCAACCGCTTCTTTCAGCGTCGATCCCGGATGGGAAGACATCAGATACGGCACAAGATACTGCTCTTTTCCGATTTTTTTATTCATATCTTTATACGCTTTTACAAAACTGTTATACACTTCCACACTTGGCTTTCCCAGTTTCTGTAAAACGGTATTGCTGATATGTTCCGGTGCCACCTTCAACTGCCCGCTCACATGATGCTCGCACAGTTCCCGCAAAAATGTACGATCCTTATCATACATCAGATAATCAAACCGGATACCCGAACGGATAAATACTTTTTTCACACCCGGAAGCACCCGCAGTTTTTTCAAAAGGGCAATGTAATCCTTATGATCTACCTCCAGATTCTTACATGGTTTCGGGAACAGGCACTGCTTCGTCGGACAGGCTCCCTTCGTCATCTGCTTTTTGCATGCCGGTGCACGGAAATTCGCCGTAGGTCCCCCGACATCATGGATATACCCTTTGAAGTCCGGTTCCTGAATGATCTGTTTTGCCTCATCAATGATCGACTCGTGGCTTCTCGTCTGAATAATTCTGCCCTGATGAAACGTCAGCGCACAGAAACTGCATCCGCCAAAACATCCGCGGTTGCTGATCAGGGAAAACTTAATCTCCCGGATCGCAGGAACCCCTCCGTCTTTTTCATATGACGGATGATAATTCCGCATATACGGAAGTGCATAGACTTCATCCATTTCCGTCTGTGTCAATGGCTTTGCCGGTGGATTCTGCACAACAAATGTGGTTCCACCGTAAGGCTCAAACAGGCGCTTTCCGGAAAATGGATCTGTATTACAGTACTGCTTATAAAAACTCTGCGCAAACGAACGCTTATTTTCTTTGATCTCATCATAATCCGGTAACTCGACGGCATCATAGATCAGATCACGGTTTTTTGTTTTAAATACGGTTCCGTCAATAAAGGTAATATCATGCACATCGATTCCGGCATTCAATGCATCTGCGATTTCAATGATACTGTGTTCTCCCATTCCATAAGAAATCAGATCTGCACCGGAATCAAGCAGGATCGAACGTTTCACCTTGTTGGACCAGTAATCATAATGTGCCAGACGGCGCAGACTGGCTTCGATTCCACCGATAATGATCGGGGTCTTCTTGTATGTATGCCGGATCAGATTACAGTACACCACGGTAGCATAATCCGGTCGCTTTCCCATTACGCCTCCCGGGGTATAGGAATCGGTTGCACGACGTTTTTTGGATACCGAATAATGATTCACCATAGAATCCATATTTCCGGCAGAAACCAAAAAGCCAAGTCTTGGAACGCCAAGCACGGAAATAGAAGCATCATCCTTCCAGTCCGGCTGCGCAATGATTCCCACCGTATAGCCATGTGCCTCCAGCAGTCTGGCAATGATTGCATGACCAAAAGACGGATGATCTACATATGCGTCTCCGCACACATATACAAAATCCAGCTGTTTAATCCCGCGTTCCTGCATATCCTGTTTTGAAATCGGCAGATATCCTTCGTACATAATTTTATACTCCTGATGATTGTTTATTTTCCGCTTCTTTTTTCAGGGAAGCCAGTTCCTGTTCCGTAAGTTTACGGTAAGTTGCCTTTTCTAATGTTCCAAGTGTAAGTGTTCCCATGGAGATCCGTTTCAGATATGTCACCTTACATCCAACCGACGCAAACATACGCTTCACCTGGTGAAATCTGCCTTCCGAAATCGTAAGTTCCGCCTCACGGTCCCCAAGGATTTTGAGATCTGCCGGAAGTGTGCGCTTCTCATCGCCGATGTCCACGCCCTCTGCAAATTGTCCTGCCGTCGTATCCGGAATTTTCTGATCTACCTGTACAAAATACGTTTTTTTGACATGGTATGCCGGTGACAGCAGGCGATGCGTGAGTTCTCCGTCATTTGTAATCAGCAAAAACCCTTCCGTATCCTTATCCAGTCTTCCGACCGGTGCAAACTCTTTTCGCATGGACTCCGGGAAGAAATCCATAACCGTCCGGTTTAACCGGTCACATCTTGCCGTCACACAGCCCGCCGGTTTATGAAAGAGATAATAGGAATACTTCTCATAAATCACCGGACGATGATCAAACAAAATCTGATCCTGTTCCGGATCAACCTTAAGATCCGGTTTCTTTGCCACCGCATCATTTACCGTAATTCGTCCCTCGCGGATTCGTTTTTTCACATCGGTGCGTGTGCCGACGCCGGAATCCGCCAGGAATTTGTCCAGGCGAATCATACGTTTGCCTGCTGCAGAAATGCAACAAGGAAATCCCATACTCTTCCGGTAGAAGTAATGGATAAATGCTCTTTTGGCGTGTGAATGTCAAAATTGTCCGGTCCGAAAGAAACGCAGTCGAGATCCGGAATTTTTTCAGAAAGAAGGCCACACTCCAGCCCTGCATGAATCGTGGAAAATACAGGTTTTTTATGAAACAGCTCTTCGTATACTTTTTCTACCTGCGGACGCAGCGCAGAATCCGTGCGATACTCCCACGCCGGATAATCACCTTCCACTTCTGCTTCTCCTCCAAGCATCTCCACAAGCATCGTAACACGTGCACACAGATCTTCTTTGCGGGTTTTTACACTGCTTCGGATCGAAGTAAGCGACGTCAAGGCATCTTCTTTTAATTCCAGAATTCCAAGATTTAAGGAAGTTTCTACCTGACCGTTTAACAGCTGGCTCATATGCTGAATTCCGTTTGGCACATTGCGCAGATAAAAAATCACACGGCTTACCGAATGATAATCTAATATTTCCGCTTCAGCATTGCCCTGTTCTTCTATCAGCACCTGCACGCCCGGATCTGTTTCCACCAGTTCTTTTTTTAATATTTCATTCAGTTCTTTTACATATTCACAGACAATCTGCGTATTTTCTGCCGGAATCAGGATTTCTGCCTCACATTCTCTTGGAATTGCATTGTCCTTTAACCCACCATGCAAAGTGAGAATTCCAAACGGGGAACGCGAAAAGATTCCATACAGCAGGCGTCCCATCAAAAGATCTGCATTTCCATGTTCTTTATCGATCTCACTACCGGAATGTCCGCCGGAAAGCCCGGTCACAATAAGAGAAAGTTTCTTTCCCGTCTGTCTGACACGGGTTACGGGAATGGAAACATTTAATGCCATACCGCCCGCACAGCCGGTCAGGAAAATCCCCTCTTCATCACTGTCAATATTTAACATGGTATGTCCGGTCAGCATAGACAGATCCATGACAGCCGCCCCCAGCATTCCGATTTCTTCATCCACGGTAATCACAACTTCTAATTTCGGATGGGAAATTTCATCTGATTCCAAAATTGCCAGCGCATATGCCACTGCAATTCCGTCATCTCCGCCAAGCGTTGTCCCTTCTGCCTTCAGGAAATCTCCATCTACATACAGGCGCAGTCCTTCTTTATCCATGTCAAGATTACAGTCTTTTTCTTTTTCACAGACCATATCCATGTGTCCCTGAATGATAATCGCCGGAGCCTTTTCATAGCCTTTGGATGCTTCCTTGACAAGAACCACATTGTTTGCTTCATCCTGATACCAGGTCAGTGCGTGTTCTTTTGCAAATTTTACCAGGTAATCACTGATCGCTTTGGTGTTTCCCGATCCATGTGGAATTGCTGCGATCTGCTTGAAATAATAAAATACCCTTTCCGGATATAAATGCTCTAATGTACTCATATACTCCTCCTGTCTCACATAAACTGTATCATGAAAAAATTTGTATTTACTCTTCTCTGTTGCATACTGTTTTTGTTTTTTATCTGTTTCCCCCACGCAGCAGTCTCGGCATCAAAACAGGGGCTGCAGCTGTGGTTTACACAGATTCTTCCGACACTGCTCCCTTTTTGTGTCCTCTCGTATGTCATTCTGCGCAGTGAAATTCTTCCGAAAAAATTTTCTGCCTGCTACATCGTACTGTGTGGTTTTTTGTTTGGATTTCCCATCGGCTGCAAACTGACTGCCGACTTTTACAGCAGTAAATATATTTCCCGGGAAAAAGCCTCTGCCTTATGCTGCTTTACAAACAACTTAAGTCCCGTATTTGTCATAACCGCCATCCAGGAAATTTTGCAGCTTCCGTTATCTCCTGTATACGTTTTTCTGATCTATGGCATTCCGTTTTTGTATGGAATGAGTATGCTGTTATTATATCACAGAACCCCTTCTTCTACACAAAAAGAAACGGCATCAAGATTTCATATGGATATGCAAATCATTGATGCCGGCATCATTCACGGATTTGAAACCCTGATCAAAATATGCGGCTATATCATCCTGTTTTCCATTTTCTGCGAAATGCTGCAGACACTGCCGTTTCCGGCGCATTGGTTTTCGCTGGCCGCCACCGGATTCTTAGAAGTTACAAACGGTGTTGCGCTGCTTTCCACCTCTGCCTGCACCAGACAGATAAAATCTCTTCTGGCAGTGTTATTCCTGTCATGGGGAGGATTGTCCGGCATTTTTCAGGTCTCTTCCATCCTTCACCAGACCGGCCTCTCGCTCCGGAACTATGTATTACAGAAAATAATCCTCTTACTGTTAACCGTTGGATGCTGTATTCCTTTACTCTTCCTGGGCATCCTCATCTGAAGCTGAAATATTGGTAATCGGCGGCCCCTCGGCAGACTCTGCTGCCTGTCCGGCAGAAGCGGCTGCCTCCTCTGCTGCTTCTGTCTGTGGAAACAGCTGTGCCCGGTTCTTTGTCACTACATCAAGGAAACCCTGCAGTGAAGAAATCAGACTGTCATACCGCGCCTGAGAAGTCTCGATGGAATTAGACAAAACCTCCTCGATCTCATGCAGCTGGTCATCCGCATATCCCATGGCACTGACACGCAGACTGTTTGCCTCATTGGTAGCATTGTCTAAAATTTCCTGGGCCTGCTTGGTTGCAATCATAACAACTTCATTTGCCTGTGCATATGCCTGCTGCATAATCTGATGCTCGCTGACAAGTTCGTTGGTCTGCACCTGTGCCTGTGCAATGATCTGATCCGCCTTCGCCTGTGCATCTGCTAAAATTGCTTCCTTATTGCTGATAATCTTCTGATAACGCTTTACTTCTTCCGGTGTTTTGGCGCGAAGTTCCGCAATAAGTTCTTCTAATTCTTCTTTGTTGACAATAATCTTTGTACTTGAGAGCGGCTGGAATTTACAGCCGTCAATATACTCTTCGATTTCCTCAATAATCTGTTCCATCTTACTGCTCATAGTGAAAATCTCTCCTATCTGTTCTCATATTTCTTATAAATCCGTTCAATAAAACGTTCCGGTACAAAGTTGGAAATATCTCCACCGTAGGACGCAAATTCCTTGACAATTGTCGAACTTAAATAGGAATAAGAAAGATCACTTGTCAGGAAAATGGTTTCAATATTAGAATCCTGCACATGGTTCGCCTGTGCGATCTGCAGCTCGTACTCAAAATCTGTCACTGCACGAAGCCCACGCACGATAATGGTAGCATCTATTTTATTCATAAACTCTACCAGCAGACCTTCAAAGGACGCCACCGTAACGTTTGGAATATCCTTTGTCATTTCTTCTATCATACTAACACGTTCTTCTAAAGAAAACAACGAATTTTTTGCGCTATTGTTGAGCACTCCGACGACCAGCTCATCCACAATTCTTGAAGCACGGTTGATGATGTCCATATGTCCGAATGTCAGTGGATCAAAACTTCCCGGATAAATTGCTTTTTTCATGTTTGTTATACCCTCTTCTGTTGAATAAAGACATGCATGTTTGTCTTATATTTTTTGAACTTTATCACGGAAAATCCCAGCTCATCCAGATAAGAAAAATCCGTATCCAGCGATGCTTCCACAATAATCATGGTGTCAGGTTTCAACACACTTGATTTTGAAAGGAAACGCAGCACATCTTCTTCAAGTCCCTGCCGGTATGGCGGGTCCATAAAAATAATATCAAATGTATATTTTCCCTCCAGACTGCTGATTCCGCTGATCACATCCGTGGTAAGCAGTCTGGATTCCTTCGTAAATTTTGTGAATGCAATATTATCTTCAATGCATTTGGCCGCTTTCCGGTTATTCTCAATAAAAACCGCATACAAAGCTCCGCGGCTGATTGCTTCTAACCCGATCTGACCGCTGCCCGCAAACAGATCCAGGAAATAACATCCCGGCACATCATTCTGCAGCATATTGAATAATGTCTCTTTGATCTTGTCTGTTGTCGGGCGCGTTTCCAGCCCCTCAATTGTTTTCAGCGGCAGGCTGCGCGCTGTTCCTGCTATGATTCGCATAAGGTTCCTCCATATGTTTTGATAATACACCGCTCCAGAAATGCAATGGCATATGCCGCAGCCGCATGTCTTATTTCACTTCTTGTACCGGTAAAATGTTCTGTCCCGGAAAATATCTTTCCCCGCACAAAACATCCAAAACAGACCGTTCCCACCGGAGTCTTTAAAGTTCCTCCCCCGGGTCCGGCAACCCCCGTTGTAGCCACCGCACATCCCGCGTGTGCCTGTTTTGCAGCACCTTCCGCCATCTCCTGTGCGGTCTGTTCACTCACGACACCATAATCGGAAATGGTCTCCGGCAATACGCCCAGTATCTTTTCTTTTGCTTCGGGAGCATAAGTGATATATCCCTCTTTAAAATAATCGGAAATTCCCGGAATATCTACCAGTGCAGACGCTACCAGTCCTCCGGTACAGCTCTCGGCTGTCGTCACCAGCAGCTGGTGTTCTGCCAGAAGTCTGTCAATTTTCATTAGTTCTGATCCTTTAATACTTCTTTGTTTTTTGCGATATAATCAATCAGAGATACGACGGTAAGTACCAGGGAAATATAAATAAATACCGTTCCGAGTACTGTAAATACCGTATTTTGAATATTCAGTACCAGAAGAATCACGGTGACCATCTGGGATGCGGTTTTAAACTTGCCCCAGTAGCTTGCAGCGATCACGACACCATTGTCTGCAGCAATCAGACGGAATCCGCTGATAATAAACTCGCGGGAAATAATCACAATAACAATCCACGCCGGAATTCTGTCAAGTGCAATCAAACAGATCAGTGCAGAGCAGACCAAAAGCTTGTCTGCCAGCGGGTCCATAAACTTTCCGAAATTTGTTACAAGATTGTACTTTCTTGCAATTTTTCCATCCAGAAAATCCGTCAGGCTTGCGACAATAAAAATAACAAGCGCAATGTAATTTCCGTATCCTTCAAAGTATGGAGCTAACAGAAAAAATACAAAAAACGGTATAAGAATCACACGGAAAGTCGTTAATTTATTTGGTAAATTCATAATTGTTCCTCCTATTTTACGATCGTAGCGATCAGGTCATATTCATACGCACCGGTAACTTCCACCTTTACAATATCTCCGGTTAAAAGTTCTTCGTCCGTATTGATAAAAATATATCCGTCTACATTTGGCGCATCCCGGTAGGTTCTGCCGACGTAGGTATTATTTTCATCCGCAACCTGTCCTTCAATAAACGCATACAAAACCGTACCTTTCATGGCTTCATTCTTGTCAAAAATCACTTCTTCCTGAAGTTCCATGACGTCTGCCTGCCATTCCTCTTTTTGTTCCTGCGGCACCTGATCCGGCATTTCCGCTGCCGGTGTTCCTTCCTCCGCGGAATAAGTAAACGCTCCGAGACGGTCAAATTCCATATCATTGACAAACTGCATCAGTTCTTCGTGCTGCTCTTTTGTCTCCCCCGGGAATCCGCAGATCAAAGAGGTTCGCAAAGTGATATCCGGGACACGTTTTCTCAAATAATGGATTCTCTCGATCAGTTCTTTTTTATTTGTTTTTCTTCCCATGCGCTGCAAAATTGTATCGTTGCAGTGCTGGATCGGCATGTCCAGATAGTGACAGACCTTTTTATCCTTAATCATGGAATCGATCAGTTCCTCATAGATTTCCTCCGGATAACAGTACATAATACGAATCCAGAACAGACCGGAAATCCCGTTCAGGCGGTCTAACAATTCATGCAGGCATTTTTTCCCATACAGATCCACACCGTAAAGCGTTGTCTCCTGCGCAACAAGGATCAGTTCCTTTACGCCTCCTGCAACCAGTTCTTCTGCTGACGTAACCAGCTCGTCCATCGGAACACTGCGGTAACGTCCGCGCACAGACGGGATCACACAGTAGGTGCAGTTTTTGTTGCATCCCTCTGCAATTTTCAGATATGCATAATGTCCGCCTGTCGTAACCGTCCGTTTGGTCGACAGCTGTGGCAGTCCGCTGAGCGTATGAAAATTTTTATAAAATTTATGCTGCAGGGTCTCCTCGAGTGCCTCTACAATGGAATCATAGGAATTGGTTCCTAAAATAGCATCTACTTCCGGTATTTCTTTTTTCACTTCATCCTGATAACGCTGTGTCAGGCAGCCGGTGACAATGAGTGATTTACAGCAGCCTGTTTTTTTCTGCTCTGCCATTTCCAGAATGGTGTTAATGCTTTCTTCTTTTGCATCGCCGATAAAACAGCAGCTGTTGACAATAATGATATCCGCTTCCGTTTCATCATCCGTCAGTTCAATTCCATGACTGGTAAGCATACCGATCATGTACTCGGAATCTACCAGATTTTTGTCACATCCGAGTGAAACAAATAATAATTTCATATAACCTCTCACTTGAAAAAGGGAATGACAGCTGTCACTCCCTTTTGGTATTTCTTAGTTTTCGTCCTCTCCAGGTACAATCTTTACTTCTCCGCGGTATAACTCTTCCACGGCAATGGAAAGCGGCTTGTTGCAGACCGGATCATCAATCAGTGGTTTTGCTCCGGCAATGATCTGTCTTGCACGCTTTGCTGTGGCAAGAACAATGGAGTAACGGCTGTTTACCACCGGTTCTTCACCGATTTCGCCCTCGTCATTTACAACTTTCATTAATTCAACATAAGATGGATGTATCATATTCATTCTCCTTTCGAAAAGCTTTTGAGATTTTCTCTCATTTGATTAATAAAATCTATATTAGCAGATACCCGATACTCCTGATCCCTTCCGGTATTTTGTGACTGCTCATCACAGATCAGCTGATCAATCAAAGCCGATGCGTGATCCACCGTATCGTTTACCACTAAATAATCATAATTTTCAATCCCTTCGGTTTCCTCACATGCACGTGCAAGCCGTGCCGCAATGACCTCCGGAGTCTCTGTACCGCGTCCGACCAGACGGTCACGCAGTGTCCCGGCATCCGGTGCCGTAACAAACATCAGGACAGCATCTTTTATTTTTTCTTTTACTTTTAATGCTCCCTGTATCTCAATCTCTAAAATTACATTCTTTCCGAGATTTAAATTTTCCTCCACATAAGAACGAGGAGTTCCATAAGAGTGGCTGACATATTTTGCATATTCTAAAAAATCATCCTTCTGAATCATGGAATCAAACGTTTCGTCCGTCACAAAAAAATAATCCACACCATCTTTTTCTCCCGGTCTCGGATCTCTGGTAGTTGCGGAAACCGACAGTGCATACCTGTCCGGATGTGCTGCCAGCAGTGCTTTCATCAGAGTTCCTTTGCCCGCTCCGGAAAATCCGGAAATAACAACTAACTTTCCTTTCTGTTCCATAACGCGCTTCCTTTATTCTATATTTTGGATCTGTTCGCGGATCTTTTCGATTCCGGTCTTCAGATTAATTCCCACATCTGAAATTTCAATATTATTTGCCTTTGAGAGAATCGTATTTGCTTCACGGTTCATCTCCTGTGCAATAAAATCGAGTTTGCGTCCTACCGGACCGCCCTCTGAAAGTGTCTCCTTCATCGAGGTAATATGGCTGCGCAGACGCACGGTTTCTTCATCCACACACACCTTGTCTGCATAGATCGTAACCTCTGTCGCAATTCTTCCCTCATCGATCTGGGTATCTCCCAAAAGTTCCTGGATCTTTTCCGTCAGATGGCTGCGGTATTCCTGCATAATCTGCGGAGAACGCTCCTCAATGAAATCCACTCCGGCAAGCAGGTCATCTAACTTCTCACAGAGATCCTTCTTTAAGTTCTCGCCTTCCCGGATACGGGTCT
>OBVX01001082.1_pt1 | contig 10437 bp, 6 predicted proteins | sample 1495161 | NCBI WGS metagenome assembly OBVX01 (sample SAMEA2580023, study PRJEB22360) | human gut metagenome | reverse complement strand
ATATCAAATGCAAGTGATGCAATTGATAAAATATATTATAAAGCTTTAGTAGATGATAGCATAAGCTTTAATAAAGATAATTATTTTATTAAAATATCTCTAGATAAAGCTTCTAGAACAATAAAAATAAGTGATACTGGAATAGGAATGACAAAGGAAGAATTAGATGATAATTTAGGAGTTATTGCTAAAAGTGGTTCATTAAAATTCAAAAAAGAAAATGAAATTAAAGATGGTTATGATATTATAGGACAATTTGGTGTAGGTTTTTATTCTTCATTTTTAATTGCTGATAAAGTTACTGTTATAAGTAAGGCATTTGAAAGTAATGAGGCTTATAAGTGGGAATCATCAGGAGTTGATGGATATGCAATAGAACCATGTTCTAAGGAATCTGTGGGAACAGATATTATTTTACACGTTAAAGAAAATAATGAAGATGAAAACTTTGATGAATATTTAGAAGAATATAAAATTAAAGCATTAATAAAAAAATATTCTGATTTCATACGTTACCCAATCAAAATGGATTTAACTGAGAGAAAACTTAAAGAAGGTTCAGAAAATGAATATGAAGATGTTATTGAAGAAAAAGTAGTAAATAGCATGGTTCCTATTTGGAGAAAAAATAAAAATGAGCTTACTACAGAAGATTATGATAATTTCTATAAAGAAAAACATTATGGATTTGATAAACCATTAAAGCATATTCATTTAAGTGTTGATGGAACAATTAGCTATAATGCAATTTTATATATTCCAGAAAGCATGCCTTATGATTTCTATACAAAGGATTATGAAAAAGGCTTAGAACTTTATTCTAATGGTGTAATGATTATGAATAAGTGTTCTGATTTATTACCTGATTATTTTGGATTTGTTAAAGGTATAGTTGACTCTGAAGACTTATCTTTAAATATTTCAAGAGAAATCTTACAACATGATAGGCAATTAAGATTTATAGCTAAAAATATTAAAAATAAAATTAAAAATGAGCTTGAAAAAATGCTTAAAAATGATAGAGAAAATTATGAAAAATTCTATAATTCATTTGGAAGAACTCTTAAGTTTGGTGTATATGATAATTTTGGGGCTGAAAAAGATGTACTTCAGGATTTATTAATGTTTTATTCATCAAAAGAAAAGAAAATGGTTACTTTAGATGAATATGTAACAAGAATGTCAGAAGATCAAAAATATATTTATTATGCAGTTGGTGAATCTATTGATAGAATAGAAAAACTTCCTCAAACAGAGTTATTATTAGATAAGGGGTACGAAATCTTATACTTTACTGATGATATTGATGAGTTTGCTATTAAGATATTAATGCAGTATAAAGAAAAAGAATTTAAGTCAGTTTCAAGTAGTGATTTAGGTATTGAAAATAATGATGCGGAATTAAAGGAAGAGGAAAATGATGCAGAAAATAAGGTATTATTTGAATCAATGAAAGAAATTTTAAAGGGTAAAATTAGTGCAGTTAAGATTTCTAAAAGATTAAAAAACCATCCTGTATGCTTATCAAATGAAGGTGATTTATCAATTGAAATGGAAAAAGTATTAAATCAAATGCCTAATTCTCAAGGCATAAAAGCTGATAAGGTTCTTGAAGTAAATGCTAATCATGAAGTATTTAAAGTATTAAAAGATGCTTATGAGCATGATAAAGATAAATTAAGTTTATATACTAACCTTTTATATAATCAAGCTTTATTAATTGAAGGATTAAGCATTTCAGATCCAGTAGAATTTACTAATGATATTTGCAAGTTAATGAAGTAATTAAATTTAATAAGAGGGTATATGCTATTTTCTGCATACACCCTCTTATTTTATTATTAATATTTAAATTTAACGCTAATTTCTTTAATTTCACCTTTAGAATTTTTTCTAATTGTTTTTTAGTAATAATTTATATTCATTGAACAAATAAGTTTTACAATCACTATTATTATCTTGTATAATCAAGCTTGTAGAACCATAAAATTATAACTAATGAAAATTTGAATAATGTTGGAGGATGAGTATGAGTATAAATGAAAATTTATTAAATGAAAAGATAAATCAATTAAAAAAAGGGCTTGAAATTATAGGTGCTGATAAAAAATTATATAGTAAATCTAATAGTGATATTATAAATAATATTTTAGAGATGGCTTTTAATGGAGACAGTATAAAGTTTACAATTGAAAATTCAGACTATACTATTGATGAATTAATTAAATGTAAACAAGCTTATGAAAAGCATTTTTTAAAGAATAAATCAACTACTTTAAATTCTATTGTATATAAAATAAAAAAATATGATACTTCTTTAGATTCTTTAATAAGAAAATATAAAAAAACTAGAGGATTAGAAGAATATAATAAGATATATGCAGGAATAAATAGAACTTATAGACTTGATATAAATAAATTACTCTTATCAAGTATAGTTAATATTGAAAATATATCTGATTTAGATGAACAAGAACAATATTATGGAGATTACTTAAATCAAAAGAGAAAACAAATAATTGATGGTGTAGTAAGTAAGGTAGGGATAGTTTAATCTATCCCTTTAAACACCTTTATTATTAAAATCAGGTACAAACTCTTCTGTATCAGTTCCCCCACCTTGAATAAATCCATTTTTTACACCAATAGATAATGCATAATTTATTAAAGAATCATATAATTTAGGATTCACAGATTTGTTGATTTCTGGATAATCTTTTGCGTTATATAATGGAGTGTATTGATTCATTAAAGAAATAAATACATGATCTCCAAAATTATTATAAATTGAATCTATAACCTTTTTAGAATCAAATAATAATCCAGGTAACATTAAATGTCTTACAATTACACCTTTTTTCATTATATTATTTTCATCAAATACAGGCTCACCAACTTGTTTAATCATTTCTGAAATAATTTCAATTACATTTTTTGAATATCCTTTGATTTTAGAATATTTAATAGAATATTTATCATCAAAATATTTGAAATCGGGAAGATAAATATCAATATAACCATTTAAAGCTTTAATTGTTTCTAAAGTATCTGTTGAATTAGTATTATATACTATTGGTAATATTAATCCCTTTGATTTAGCAATTTTTATTGATTCAATTATTAATGGAACATAATGTGTTGGAGTAACTAAATTGATATTGTTTGCTCCTTTATTCTGAAGTTCTATAAAAATTTCAGCAAGTCTTTCTATAGTAACTTGTTTTCCAAAACCATTTTGAGAAATTTTATGATTTTGACAAAAAACACATTTTAAATTACAATTTGAAAAAAAAACCGTACCAGATCCCTTTGCCCCTGAAATACATGGTTCTTCCCAAAAATGTAAATCCGCACGTGCTATTTTTATAATGTTATCAGTTTTACATACCCCAATAATATTTTTATTTCTATTTATATTGCAATTTCTAATGCATAAATTACAGTTATCTAACATATCAATATTGTTCATATTTAATACCTCTTAATTTTAAGTTACTTTTATCAAAAAATAATTAATTAAAAGTATAGCAATTTATACTGAATTTATCAATTTAAAGTAGTATATAGTTATTTAGTATTAATTGTGATATAATTGTTCCATAATCAATATGTGAGAGGTGCAAGATGAATACAGTAACTGTTATAATAAATGATGTGGAATACAATTTAAGAGGAAAAGAAGACGAAAAATATTTGTTAGACGTTGCAGCTTATGTTGATACTAAAATTAAAGAAATTTCAGGAACTAATAAAAAACTTAGTACAAGCTCTGCTGCAGTATTAACTGCTGTAAATATAGCCGATGAACTTTTTAAATGTGATTTAGAAATTGGAGATATAACAAAGAAAAAAAATTCTCTTGAAGAACGTCACTTAACTCTTAAAGAGCGTTTAAGAGAATTAAAAATAGAAATAGATGAAACTACAAAAGCTAGAACTGCAGAAGTAGAATCTTTAAAATCTACAATTAGTCAGTTAGAGGAAACAGTAAAAGAGTTTGAGAAAATAAAATCATTAAATCTTAAATTATCTAAAAAAATTGATGAAATAACAAAATCAAACAATGATTTAAATGCAGAAATTGAAAAATTAACTGAATCTAAAAATCAAGAGATTGAAAAATTAACTGAATCTAAAAATCAAGAGATTGAAAGATTAACTGAATCAAAAAATGAAGAAATTGAAAAATTAACTAAAGCTAAAAATGAGGAAATTAAAACTTTAACTGAGTCTAAAAATCAAGAAATTGAAAAATTAACTAAAGCTAAAAATGGGGAAATTAAAACTTTAACTGAAGTTAAAAATCAAGAAATTGAAAGATTAACTAAAACTAACAATGAGGAAATTAAAATTTTAACTGAGTCTAAAAATCAAGAGGTTGAAAAGCTAACTGAATCTAAAAACAAATTAGAAACTAAGATTAAAAATCTTACAGAAGAAATAAATAGTAAAATTGAAAAAGAAAAATTCAATGAAGTATTAAATAAACTTCAAAAAACTCAAAAAATAAATATTATGCTTAGTGATGAAAATGATGATTTAAAAGAAAAAGTTGAAAATTATAATATAAAAATTAATGATTATTCTTCTGAAAACTCAAAGCTTAAAGAAAATGTTAATACCTTAAATGAATCTATTAAATGTAAAGAAGCTGAACTTGAAGAATTTAAAGAGTTAAATGCAAAACAAAGCCTAGAAGAAAAAGTTTCTTTAGAAAATAAAATATCATCTTTAGAAAAAGATTTAAAAGATGCCTTAAATAAAAAGGAATTATTTAAATCACGTAACAGAGAAATTAATTTCCAATTACAAAACTTTAAATATAAAGTTTTAGATTTAGAAAAGAAATTAATAGATAGTCAATTTAAATTAGCTGTTGAAAAAAGAGAAAAGAATCCACTATTAAGATAAGTCTGTTCAATATATGAGCAGACTTATCTTAATTAATATGGTAAAACACTTTTAATTATGTTATAACAATAAGTAGTTTATTAATGAAATACAATTAATATTGATTATATTTCATCTAGTTAATTTTTATACAAAAGACAACTTAATTTTTAAAACTTAGGAGAGATTTTTATGAATAAAATAGAAATTTTAGCGCCAGCTGGAAGTATGGAAAGCATGTATGCAGCTATTAATAAAGGTGCTGATGCTGTTTATTTAGGAGGAAATAAATTTTCAGCAAGAGCATATGCATCAAATTTTGATAATGAAAATATGCAAAAAGCAATAGATTATGCTCATAGTTATGGTGTAAAAGTTTATGTTACAATAAATACTATATTAAAAGAATCTGAAATTGAAGAAGCTGTAAAATATGTAGGCTATCTTTATGAAATAGGTGCTGATGCATTGATAATACAAGATTTAGGATTATTTAAAAGAATAAAAGAAGAATATGAAGATTTTGAAATTCATGCATCTACTCAAATGACAATACATAATGGAGAAGCTGCTATATACTTCAAAGAAAAGGGATTTCATAGATTAGTTTTATCAAGAGAAATGTCATTTGAAGAAATTAAACATATATCTACTGATTTAATGATTGAAACTGAAATGTTTGTTCATGGTGCTATATGTGTAAGTTATTCTGGTCAATGCTTAATGAGCTCTATTATTGGCGGAAGAAGTGGTAATAGAGGAAGATGTGCTCAACCTTGCAGAATGGAATACACATTACAAGGTGAAAAATCTGGTGAGCAAAAGGGATATTTATTAAGTCCAAAAGATATGTGTACAATAGAAGATGTAAAAGATATTATTGATACAGGCACATATTCATTAAAAATTGAAGGAAGAATGAAAAGACCAGAATATGTTGCAGGTGTTGTTGACAATTATAGAAAAGCTGTAGATAAAGTTATTCTAAAAAAGAAATATAATGAGCATGAAGGAAAAGAACAGCTATTACAATTATTTAATAGAAGCGGCTTTACTAATGCTTACTTAAAAAGTAATCCAGGTAAAGATATGATGAGTTTTAATTCTCCAAAAAACTCTGGTGTACCATTAGGACAAATTGAAAAAAGTGGTGAAATTAAGCTTAAAACTTCTATAGCTTTAGGAGATGGCGTTCGTAATAACGATAAAGGGTTTTCAATTAGCAAAATTTTATTAAATGGAAAAGAAGAAGCTAAAGCTAATAAAGGTGATATAGTTAAGATATTCCCTATTAATTATAAGCCAGGCGACTTCCTTCATAAGAGTTTAAATAAAGAACTTTTTGATGAATTAGAAGATTACATAAAGCCATATTCAAAAAAAATAATTTTAAATGCCACAGTAAAGTTTGCTGTAAATTCACCAGTAGCATTAAATATAAATTATAAAGGTAAAGAATATACTTATACTGGTGAAATAATTCAAAAAGCTGAAAAGCGACCTTTAGATAAAGAACGTATAAGAGAAGCATTAATGAAATCTGGAGATGTACCATTTAAATTAAATATTGTTGATTTTACAGAATTTGAAGATGGATTTATGAGAATTTCAGATTTAAATAACTTAAGAAGAGATGCAATAGAAAACCTTATTAAGAATATTTGTAAGGAATCTAGAAGAAGACGTCCTGCAAAAAAGAACATCGTAGTAGAAAAGATAAAATCAACAAATGATTGTCCAACTGAATTATATAGTTGTGTAACAAAAGAACAATTAAAAGCATTATTAGAATGTAATGTTAAAAATATAGCTTTTGATATTTTTAGTAGAGAAGCAAATGCATTAAGATTTTCTGATATAATTGATACTTTTGAAAAATATAATGGTAATATTAACTTATATATAAAAACTTCTTCTATTATAAAGGGGGAATTTGATAAGGTATGTACTGTTATAGAAAAAGTAAAATCATATATTAAAGGAATTATTACTTCTAATATAGGAATAATCCATTTATACAGAAATTCACTTCAAATAATAGGTGATTATAAACTTAATATTATGAATACACAAAGTTTAGAATTTTATCAATCTGAAATATCTATTCCAACACTAAGCATGGAGCTTAATAGAACTGAAATCAAAGATATTTTACGTAAAAATAAGGGCAATAATGCTTATGTTATTTATGGAAAACCAGAACTTATGATAAGTGAATATTGCCCAATTGGAAGTACATTTGGAGGAAGAAAAACTAATGTTGATTGTAATGCTATATGTACTAGAGACAAATTTACTTTAATAGATAGAGTAAATGAAAGATTAAGAGTTATGACCGACTTATTCTGTAGAAGTTATATTTTAAATCCAGTACCATTAAATCTTTTTGATGAAAGAACTTACCTTAAAGAAGCTGGAATTAAAACTTTAAGATTTGATTTTAGAGATGAAAGTTATGAAGAAGTTAAAAATGTTTATAATATGTATTTAGGTAAAATGGAATATGATAAATCTAATTATACAAAAGGACAATTTAGAAGGGGTATAGAATAAGTTAGGAGGGTTTTATGAGAACATTAAACATAGTGGTGATAATTCTTGTATTTATTTTTGGTATTTATCAAATGCGTAATGCATCTTCTGTATTAAATACAGATTGGTTTAAAAATTTAAATTATAATGATAAACTAAAAACAACTTCAATAGTTAAGGGGAATTGGAAAATAAGTATAATCTTATTATCAATTGTTGTTTGTGAAATGCTAATTTTAATTTCATCATTTATTGGTAAAACTCACTATTATGAGAACATTATTAATATTTCAGTATTGATTATAAGTATAATAGTTACAATTTCATTAATCATTAATAATCAAAAGCTAAATAAGGATTTAAAAAAATAGCATTTATTAATAGGAGAAATTTATGAAAGAAAGAACGTTAAGAATTTTAGAATTTAATAAAATTAAAAATAAATTGAGAAATTATGCAGTAACTAGCGGAGGAAAGGAACTTATAGATAATCTTACACCATATGGTTCTGTTTTTGAAGTAGAAAAAAAATTAGAAGAAACAAATGAAGCCTTAGATATATTAATTAGAAAAGGAACTCCTCCTTTTGAAGGATTATATGAAACTAAAGAAGAACTTGAAAGAGCAGGAAAAGGTGGAGTATTAAATCCAGGTCAGCTTATTAAAATTGGAAATATGCTTAGATGTTCTAGAAAATTTAAGGATTATGTTGCTAGAAAAGACGATGAAATTGGCTATAAGAACCTTGAAGATTTAGCTTATATCTTAGTACCATTAAAAAATCTTGAAAGTGAAATAGATAATGCTATTATTTCAGAAGAAGAAATTAGTGATAAAGCAAGTGGCACATTATATAACATAAGAAGAAGCTTAAAAGAAAAAAATTCATCTGTAAGAGAAAAAATTAATTCTATTGTAAGAAGTAATTCAAAATATCTTCAGGATTCTTTATATACAATGAGAGGTGACAGATATGTATTACCTGTTAAGGCTGAATATAAAGGTGCTGTTCCTGGATTAGTTCATGATCAAAGTTCAACAGGTGCAACTTTATTTATTGAACCAATAAGCTTAGTAAATTTAAATAATGAAATTAAAGAATTAATGCTTAAGGAAAAAGCTGAAATAGAAAGAATCTTAAGTGAACTTTCTTCTAAGGTTTATGATAATATAGATACTATTAAAAGCAATTCAAATATATTAAGAGAGCTTGACTTTATATTTGCAAAAGGGAAATATGCCTCTGCTTTAAATGCTATTAAACCAACTGTAACAACTGATAGAAGTTTTGATATTATAGCTGGAAAACATCCGTTAATAGATCCTAAAACTGTAGTTCCTTCTGATATATATTTAGGCAAGGATTTTACAACTTTAATGATAACTGGTCCTAATACTGGTGGTAAAACTGTTACTTTAAAAACAGTTGGATTACTTCATTTAATGGCATTAAGTGGACTTTTAATTCCTGCAAAAGATGGGTCTACAATTGGATTCTTTAAAGATATCTTTGCTGATATTGGAGATGAACAAAGCATTGAACAATCTTTATCAACATTTTCATCTCATATGACTAATATAGTATCAATTTTAGATGAAGCTAACTCAAATTCATTAGTTTTATTTGATGAATTAGGTTCTGGTACTGATCCAGTAGAAGGAGCTGCTTTAGCTGTTGCAATTATTGAAACATTAAATAAAAGGGGTTCTAGAATAATAGCAACAACACACTATAGTGAATTAAAAGGATATGCTCTTAAAACTCCAGGTGTAGAAAATGCTTCAGTTGAATTTGATGTTGAAACATTAAGACCTACTTATAGATTATTAATTGGTATTCCTGGTAAATCAAATGCATTTGAAATTTCTAAAAGATTAGGTTTAAGTACTGATGTAATTTCAAAAGCAAAAGACTTTATGTCTGAAGAAAATTTACAATTCGAAGATTTAATTAGAGATCTTCAAGAAAAGAGTATTGTTGCTAATAGGGATGCTAGAGAAGCTTACCGTATTAAACAAGAAGCTGAAGAATTAAAAGCTAAATATGATGAAAAACTAAAAAAATTAGATACTGTAAGAGATAAAGTATATGATGAAGCAAGACAAGAAGCTAAAAATATAATTTCTAGAGCAAAAGATGAAGCTGATGAAATAGTTAAGGCTATGAGAGAACTTGAGAAAATGGGAATCTCAGGTGGTGGAAGAAATAGATTAGAAGAGGAAAGAAGAAAATTAAAAACAAGTCTTGAAGAAAAAGAAGCTGCAATGATTAAATCAAAGGAAAATACTGGTGAAGTTATTACTAAAGTTAAATTAGGTATGGAAGCTTTCTTACCTTCATTAAATCAAAGAGTAATAATAATATCTAACCCTGACAATAAAGGTGATGTTCAAGTTGAAGCTGGAATAATGAAAATTAATGTTAAATTAAAGGATTTACGTAAAGTTCCAAATGAACCTAAGAAGAAAGAAAAGAAAAAAAGAGAACTTAAATTAAATATGAAAGCTATTGATTCTAGAATTGATTTAAGAGGAATGGATTCTGAAGAAGCTTGCTATAGAACTGATAAATATTTAGATGAGGCTTATTTAGGAAACTTAGGTGAAGTAACTATAGTTCATGGTAAAGGAACTGGTATATTAAGAAAAGCAATTAATGATATGTTAAAAAGACATCCTCATGTTAAATCATATAGATTAGGTGTATATGGTGAAGGTGGAGATGGTGTAACTATCGTTGAATTAAAATAACAAAAATTATTAATTTAAATTCAGTTGAAACCCCTCCTTATTGTGCTATAATTAAAGCAGAATAGGAGGGATTTCATGTATTTAATAAGCGCATGTTTATGTGGAGTTAATTGTAAATATAATGGTAACAATAATTATAATAAAATATGCGATGAATTATTTTCTTCAGGAAAAGCTATTTTAGTATGTCCTGAACAACTTGGGGGATTGCCTACACCAAGAATACCAAGTGAAATTATAAATCATTTTAATAATAACAAATTA
>OBVX01001078.1_pt1 | contig 10451 bp, 8 predicted proteins | sample 1495161 | NCBI WGS metagenome assembly OBVX01 (sample SAMEA2580023, study PRJEB22360) | human gut metagenome | reverse complement strand
TACAGAAAAGTGGTGCTGGGGATAACTCCCAGCACCAACTTTGTCTACAGTCTGAAGGGGCTAGAATTAGCCCCTACTTGATTACTTACAATTGCAACATTGATTTATTGGATTAGTTGTTTTTTTTATTTCTCGTGGGTAGATTCCTTTATATTTTTTAAAACAAGCGCTAAATTTACTGTGTGAAGAATAGCCAACCGCTTCAGCTATATCTTGGATTTTAAGAGACGAATTAAGCAAAAGCATTTCCGCAATGTTCATTCTTCTTCTTTGAGTATACTCTGTAATACTCGATTGATATTTTTGTTTAAATAACTTTTTTAGTTTTGTTCCACTCATCATAGAAATTTTTTCAAGTGTTTTTTGAGACACACTAATAGAGTAATGATCGTCTAAATAATTGGCAACATTTTCAAGTGCCTTATCATCTTCTAATGAAATATGAATATCGTTTCTATTAATAAAAGCATTAATTATTACACTTATCCACTCTTTTGCTTTAGCTTCAAAAAAAACTTCAGCAGCTGGAGAAATCATTTTACACTCTAGTATATCTTTCGCAAGAGGTTCTAAGTCTTTAGTTAAAATAGGATTATTATTATTAAATATATCAGAATATGATATGTTATTCTCGTTTTTTATTTTAGCAAGATACTCTTCAATCATTTGTTTTTTAAAATTAATACCAATTACTAGATAAGGAGAGTTTTTATGTAATAAGGTTTGATAGTTATCTTTTAAATTATCAATATCAATTACAAAAAGGGAATTATTTGATAATGACTGATAAGGATTAAAACTCTCACCATTAGCTGTAATGATATATGAAGTTGAAAATGACATAAATTTACTTATATCAGGTAAGTATGAACGTATTATCTCTTTTTTTAAAAAAAAGTCATGTATATCTACAATAAAATTATCGGTTTCATAAAACCAATATAGTCCTTCCAATTCTTCAGTGTTTAAGCAAAATGTGTGCCCTATTTTACTGTATTTATTGTTGATTGGACACTCATTTACTCTTAAATAATTCTTTACAAAGTCATAATAACTTCTCATAATTACCTCCTTTTATCCCAATTAGACATTATCCCGAATAGACCAAATGCAGTTATTGCAATTGTAGCATATTTTTAAATGTGATACAATACCAACTAAATAAAATAGTTTTTATTGAATAATAAAACTAATGATATTAAAGAACAATCTAATCGGGATAAATTAGAATTGAATAAAAAGAAAGGGGATGTATTGTTTTGAAAAAAAAGAAACCTACGATAATGGAAAGGCTTATGGAATATGGTGGGAAAAAAAGATATATGCTTTACTTAGCATTGCTTTGTTCTGCTATTTCAGCAATTTTGCTATTATTACCTATGGTTTATATCCATAGGATAGTTCAAAACTTGATTTTTGTTGGGAATACGGATTATGAGTTTATAAAAGAAAATGCTATTTATGCTGCATTATTTCCTTCTATAGGAATTATATTTTATATATTTTCAGGAGTTATATCTCATATTTTTGCATTTGAGGTTGAAGATAATATTATTAAGATTAATGTTACGAAACTTATGAAGAAACCTCTTGGCTATTTTTCAAATATAGAAAGCGGGAAATTAAGAAATATAATTATTGGAGGAGCATCAGAAACACATACGATTTTAGCCCATCAGCTTCCTGATTTTGCATCTACAATAGTTTCTCCAATAGTGGTGCTTATATTATTATTTGTTTTCGATTGGAGGCTGGGAATTGCGAATATAATACCAGTTATTATTAGCGGCGTTCTTATGTCTACTATGATGACCTCAAGTGGTAAGAAGGATAGAGACATATACTACGAAAATATAAATAATTTGTCGGCAGAAACTGTAGAATATGTAAGAGGAATACCAATTGTAAAAACGTTTGGTCAAAGTGTTGAGAGTTTTAAACGGCTACATTCTTCTATTATTAAAATGAGAGAAAGTGTTCTGAGGATGACAATGGGGTATAGAAACAAAATGTCTTTATTTGAGGCTATATCAAGTTCTGTGGCATTTTTTTTAATCCCTGTAGGATTGTATTTAATATCAAAAGACTTAAATGTACAAGAAATAATCTCAAATGTCGTGATTTACCTTTTAATCGGTCCCGTTTTTGGGGTGTTGATTATGCGTTCGGCGGTTATGGGTAATTATATTTATTTTGCTGAGCAGGCTCTTGATAAGATTGAAGAGGTTCTTAATTATCCTGAAATGAAGTTTGGAAGCAATAGGATTTCACAAGGTGGTATAGAATTTAGAAATGTATCTTTTGCTTACGATAATGAAAGAGTATTGAAAGATATTTCATTTAAAGTAAACGAAGGTGAAATGGTAGCTTTAGTAGGGAAATCAGGAAGTGGTAAAACCACAATTGCAAAATTGGCAGCACGATTTTATGACGCTGATGAAGGAGAAGTATTGATCGGTGGAATAAATATTAAAGATTATGATAAGAAGTATTTAATGAAAGAAATGGCATTTGTTTTTCAAAATACAAAGTTGTTTAAAAAAAGTTTAAAGGATAACATTCTTATAGGTAAAGAGAGTGCTACAGACGAAGAAATAATATCAGCTCTTAAAGACGCAGGGGCAATAGAAATAATTGATAAGCTTGATAATGGATTAAATACAATGTATGGAGCAAAAGGAACATATTTCTCTGGTGGAGAAATGCAAAGAATTACAATATCTAGGGCATTTTTGAAAAATGCAAAATATGTCATTCTAGATGAAGCTACATCGTTCTCAGATCCTGAAAACGAACATATACTTCAACAATCTTTTAAAAGATTATCAGATAATAAAACCACACTGATGATAGCTCACAGGCTTTCAACAGTAATAGATGCAGATAGAATACTTGTTATAGAAGATGGAAGAATTGTAGAAGAAGGTAACCACCTAGAACTTTTAAGAATGAAAGGTGCTTATAAACAACTTTGGGACGAGTATCAAAGAAGTATTAACTGGAAAATAGGAGGAAACAATGACTAACTATTTTATTAAAAAATATGCAATGACGGAAAAAGGAGCTAGAAATTTAAAAAAAGCCATTTTTTCACGAACTATATTGAATTTAACAAAACTTTTCCCTCCAGTAATAGCTTTTATGTTTATTTTTCAATATTTAGGAGGAATGACTAATGAGGAACTTTTAATCTCGTTAACTCCAATGCTGTATATTTTAATCATTTTGGGAATGTTTATAGTCATGTTTTTTGTGGCTAGATGGGATTATAAAAGACTATACACTAACGTTTATAATGAAAGTGCAAATTCAAGAATTGATATTGCAAATCGATTAAAAAAATTGCCGTTATCATATTTTAACAAAAGAGATGTATCCGATTTAGCGACTACAATGATGGGAGATATGTCACTGTATGAAGAAATATTCTCTCATGCAGTACCTCATATATATGCAACAGCTATTTCTACTTTAATTATTTCAGTTTTAATTATGAATTATAATTGGAAATTAGGCTTGGCAACTCTTTGGGTTATACCCGTTGCTCTATTGATATTTTTTATATCAAAGAAAAAAAGAAAAAGTGTAAATGAAAAGTTTATAAAACATAACAGGGAAATGATCGATGACTTACAAGAAAAAATAGAGCAAATACAAGAAATAAAATCTTATAATATCGAAAAAAAGATTGAAAAAGAATTTTTTGATAAGATAGATGAGAATTCAAAAATAAAGGCAAAGATTGAGATTGTGACAGGCGTTGCCATTGCGTTTTCAGGCACGTTTTTAAAATTGGGCATAGTAACTGTAGCTATTGTTGGAGCAAATATGTTTTTGAAGGCGGAAATTAATATACTTGTTTATATTGCGTTTTTAATTATGGCTGCAAGTATTTATCTCCCTATCGAAAGTTTCTTGGCATTTATGGGAATGGTAGATATGATGGAAAGCGTTGTTTCTAGAATTAAAGAAATAAAAACTATGTCCATACAGGAGGGGAGAAATAAAATGATTCCTAAAAATTACGATATTGAGTTTAAAAACGTATATTTTGGATACGATGATCAGATGGTAATAAATGGAGTGAGTTTTATTGCAAAGCAAGGGGAGGTTACGGCTTTGATTGGCCCTTCTGGAAGTGGCAAAAGTACATTGGCAAAGCTTGCTGCGAGATTTTGGGATTTAAGTAAAGGGGAAATTTTGCTTGGAGAAGAAAATATAAGTGAAATCGATCCAGAAGTGCTTTTAGAAAACTTTTCAATAGTTTTTCAAGATGTAATTCTATTTAATGCAAGTATAAAAGATAATATTAAAATTGGAAAAAAAGATGCCAGTGATGACGAAATAATAAGGGCCGCAAAGATGGCAAGATGCTACGAGTTTATAGATAAAATGCCTAATGGAATAGACACGTTAATAGGTGAAAATGGACAAAAATTATCGGGTGGTGAACGTCAAAGAATATCTATAGCTCGTGCAATTTTGAAAGATGCACCAATTATTTTAATGGACGAGGCAACGGCATCACTTGATGCTGAAAACGAAAGTCTTATTCAAGAGGCGTTATCTGAACTTATAAAAGATAAGACAGTTATAGCTATTGCTCATAGACTTAGAACAATTAGGAATGCAGATAAAATTGTTTTATTAAAAGAAGGAAGGATAGAAGCTGTAGGAAACGATGAACAGCTTTGCAAAAAATCTAAATATTATAAAGATATGTTAGCAAAATCAAATGCAGGTTAAGGAGAGAACATAATGAAAGATAAAAGATTAAATGTTAGAGATTTAGTGAATATAGGGTTATTCTCAATACTTATTTTTATTACAACCTTTATTGGAGGAATGATTGGATTTGTTCCTAATTTAATACCAGCAACTACATTTGTTGCAGGACTTGTATCGGGTCCGGTATATATGCTTTATTCTACAAAGATAAAAAAAGTAGGTATGGTTTTTATTACAACTATTATTTTGTGCCTTGTCTTTATGGCGACAGGTCATGGAATTTGGATACTACTCACAGGAATTGTTGGGGGAGTATTGGGCGAACTGATACTAAAAAAGGGACAATATAAAAGTGCAAAAAGTGCAAGAATGGCATTTACAATTCAGTCAATATATACAGTTGGTAATTGGCTTCCAGTATATTTCGCAAGAGATTCATACATAAAACAAATGATTGATATGGGATATGGTGAAGAATTTACTCAAAAGATGATGAGGGTTTTGCCAGATTGGTCACTAATTCCGCTTGTTTTATTTGGAATGTTAGGAACATTTATCGGATGCACAGTTGGTATAAAAATACTAAAAAAACATTTTGCAAAAGAAGGTGTTGCTAAATGATAAATGGAAAAAAATTTTTTAAAATTGATTTTAGAACAAAAATCTTAATGTCAGTAATTCTATCCTATACACTGATTTTAGGTAATATTCAACAAAATCATCCTATTGTGGCAGCAGTTTATTCTCTGCTGCCACATGCTTTTTTATTTTGGTGTAATGACTGGAAGAGTGCGACAAAGGGAATTATTTTTGTGACTATAGCTTTTATTATTCAAAAAGAAAACCTACTTATTAATAGCGGATTTTTAGGTGTAGTATTTCTATTTATTGTAATGGTGTTTTTGAGATTGCTACCTGGATTTATGATGGCTAAATTTGCCATTAATTCATCCAGTATGAGTGAGATTACTGCATCATTAAAAAAAATGAGAGTTCCAGATGCTATAGTTATTCCAATTACTGTTATGGCAAGGTTCTTTCATACAACTAAGGAAGATTATCGACAAGTAAAAGATGCAATGTATCTTCACGGACTGACAAACAAAAGATTGCTTTTTCAGCCCGTAAAACTATTAGAATACAGAATAGTTCCATTATTTACGGTATTGACAAAGACTGCGGATGATGTTTCTGTATCCGCAATGACTAGAGGATTAAAAATTGGTGGAGAAAGGGGCAACTTAGCTGAGAGTAGTTTTGGAATTTTGGATTATTTCTGTTTTTTGTTAATGTGCATATTGATAGGTTTTTATTTAGGAGGTAAATATGCTTAGTATTAGAAATCTAGGGTTTTCATATAATAAAAACAAAGTATTTAAGGGAATTAACTTTGATGTCTATGAGGGACAATGCTTTGTTTTAACTGGAGCAAGCGGCTCTGGTAAAAGTACATTACTAAAAATAATTAATGGGATTATTCCTGAAGTAAACGATGGAGAGATTACTGGAGAAATTAAACTGGATGAACAAATTTTGAATGATGTAAGTATAACTGATAGGAGTACCTATATTTCTACCGTATTTCAAAATCCGAAAACTCAGTTTTATTGTGTAGAGTCTACTGACGAATTAGCATTTCCTTTAGAAAATAGGAATACACCTAAGGAAGCAATTATAAAATCTATTGAAGAGTATACAGGGTTACTGAATACTGAAAAATTATTAAACCGCAATATTTTTTCCTTATCAGGTGGTGAAAAACAGCTTATGGCGATAACAAGTGTTATGACTATGGATAATAAGGTATATCTTTTCGATGAACCTTCTTCTTCTTTAGATCATAAATCGATTGAACTTTTAAAAAAAGCAATAATTGAACTAAAAAAAAGAAAAAAAGTAGTTATTATTGCCGAACATAGACTTTATTATCTTATAGATATTTTGGACAGTATGGGAGTTTTAAGTAACAGTAGGATGGAGTTCTTTCAAAAAAAAGAGTTGGATAATAAAAAAATACAGGAACTTCAAAATAAATATTTGTTAAGAAGCACTAAAGAAATAAACAAACGAGATTTAGCAAGAAAACAGTATAACAAAATACATTTGCTTAACAAAGAAAAAATGGCGGAAACATCAGATATGGTATTAAAATGTGATAATTTCATACAAGATTTTAAAGCGAACAAAATTATAGATATAAAAAGTCTCAACTTTTCAAATGAAATATATTTTATTATAGGTGAAAACGGAGTTGGGAAGTCAACGTTTATAAAAAAGCTTGCTAGGCTTATAAAAGGAACTGGTAAGTCATTTTACAAGGAAAAGGAAATAAAAAGGCCGTATAATTTTATTTCTATGGTAATGCAAGATGTAAATTATCAAATATTTACAGAGTCTGTATGGAAAGAGATTTCGATTGTAAGTGATGATGATAAAAAAAAGAGGAGAGTATTAGAAGATCTTAGACTATATGATAAAAAAGATGCTCATCCGCAGTATTTATCAGGTGGAGAAAAACAACGACTAATGATTGCACTTGCGATAGTGAGTAATAAACCTATTGTAGTTTTAGACGAACCAACAAGTGGGCTTTGTAAAGAACAAATGATGACTATTATTAGTTATTTAAAAAAAATGAAAAACGAAGGGAAAATAGTTATTGTTATAACTCACGATTATGAACTTATTGATGAATGTGGTGGGGTAATTTATGAATTTTTGAAAAAGAGGTGATATTAGTGGATAAAAATAAGGAAAAAGAAATTATATTAAAAAATAATATGTGGAGAGTTTGTGTGAAACCATCACTACCAGCTGTTATTGCAATGTTTTTGATATGAGCATATTGATAGGAGAAAATAACACAAATGAACAAAAAACGTATATTAAGAAATGCAAATACAGTTATGATTTTTTTACAGTTATTTATATAGTTTTAGGATTTTTATTCATAAATTCATTGATGAAAATATTGGGAACGAGTGGTGATGGGCTTCTATATGGAATTAGTTATTTTTAAATTACCCTAATTGGGACTATATTTTGGATTGGCGGACTTACATACAATATGATTGTAAGGGCAGAAGGAAAGCTTAAAATGGCTACTGTTATGATGGGGATTGGTATGATCACAAACATAATAGCGAATTACAATGCTTGTTTATGTTCTTTTGTTTTTCTTATATTGTAAAAGAGGACAAGCAAGTTTTGAAACAAATGAAAATTGTAAAAGAAATTGTATCTCTTGGGACACTATCTTTTATATTGACGATTATGACCGTTATTCGGGGGGGTGATTATTCTTAAAACACTTAATACTTATGAAACAACGGTAGATGTAATTTTTATGGAATATCCTATTTATTAATGACACAAATATATGGACTTATGAGGGCATTACAGCCTGCGGTTGGCATTAATTATGGTGCAAAACAATATCAGAGGGTAATCGATTTTATAAAGTTTTTTCTTTTCTTGCTTTTATATTAGTACTTTCACTATGGCTTCCGTCTGTACCATTTCCGTATAAAATCATCCATATGGTGATGCCGGATGCTTCTTTTGGTGCAGAGAGCCTAAATTATTTTAGATTTATTATCAGTGTTGTGCCACTTCTTAGTCTAGTGTTGACGGCTATGGCATTTTAGCCTGCAATAAAAAACAAGGGGCACAATGTTAATAGCAATAGGAAGACAACTTGTTTTATATATTCCTTTGATGATTATTTTGTAAGCGTCAAATAAGAGGGTGTATCGAAATTTCTGGCTGTTGCATGTAAACTATTGATTAGAGTTTTGGGAGTTGACTCTAAAAACTCTAAATCTAATCTAAGGAGCAGGCTTATGGATCTTTCTTCTTTGACTCCAGACAAACAGGTGAAACTTCAATACTGGCTGGATGTAATACGGCAATGCAGGGCCTCCGGACTGACAAATCAGATCTGGTGTGAACAACACGATATCTCTTTGAAAAGTTATTATTACTGGCTTTCCAAAATTCGAAAGCTTGCCCTGGAAGAACTGCCCCGCAAGAAAAACGGCATCCACATGTGTACAGACCAACAGTCAACTGCTTTAACGGAATCCCCGACTGAGTTTGCAGAGTTTTCACTTCCGGACAGAAACATTTCCCGTTCCACTCCTGCAGCCATACTTCATATCGGATCCATAACAGTGGAACTTTATGAAGGCACATCTGCCCAGATGCTGGAAAACATTCTGAAAGCCGTGCAGTCATGTTAGGAGATCTTTCACATGTGGAGAAAATCTATATCCGATGCGGCTACACCGATATGAGGAAGCAGCTCAATGGCTTGCTGGATATCATCCAGTACAACTTCAAACTGGATCCTTACAGCAATTCCTTATTCCTGTTCTGTGGAAAGAGGGCTGACCGGATCAAAGCAGTCCATTACGAGGGAGACGGTTTCTGCCTTTTATTAGAAGAGAATTATTATTCGAGATAATCTCTTGGAAAGTCCAGAAATTAAGACTTTCAGAGAAATCTTCTCGAATAATGATGTATCATTGGACTTACTAATATAAGACGGAGGTGTCCAATGAATAATACCCAAATACCTATTGATGAATTGTATGATCAACTAACTTTAATACTTCAAGAAGAAAAGTATGCAAAAAGCACGATACAACTGTATCAGGAACATGTAAAACGAATCAAAAAATTCATGTTAGCTAATAACATAACTGATTATTCTTCATCAGTTGCAGATCAATACTACAAAAAAGAAGTTGAATCAAGAGATTACAACTATACGACGAAACGTTTTTTCAGGACAGTCATTCGAAGATTAAATAATATCTGTTCTGGTACAGGTTTCGTATATTCCGTTCCACGAAAAGATTTGTCTGTTCCAGAGCAATATCACGCTATTAAGGCGGATTATCTTGAACATTGTCGCAAGATAGGAAATCGTCCAATTACTCTAAAGACTAAAGAACGCTTGTTATATTTATTCCTTACTTATCTGGATGAAAACAATTGTAAAAGTCTTGAATACATAAATAGTTCTGAAATCATTCAGTTTTCAGTGAATCTTAAGAATAAAGAATTCTATCCTGAACTAAGAGATTTTTTAAGATATCTTTTTGCACAAGGATACATTGAAAAAGATTTTTCAACATTAGTTCCTAAATTCAATCGTGGTATACGTATTCCTGAAACTTATGATATCTCTGAAATCATCGAGATCGAAAATGCTGTAGACCGAACTTCTTCTATCGGAAAACGAGATTATGCGATATTGCTTCTCGCTTCGCGATTAGGAATGCGTGCGGGAGATATTGCCTCGCTTAAATTAGATTCTCTTGATTTCAAAAATCAGCGTATCTGCTTTATCCAAAATAAAACGGGAAGTGTTTCAGAACTTTACATGGTGCCAGAAATCAAAACAGCACTGATGGATTATCTGTCAACAGATCGTCCTGCATCCACAAGCGACTATGTATTTTTAAAATCATGTGCCCCTTATTCAGAAATATCGTATTCTGTTGTCTCATTTGCTGTAAAAAAACATATGATTCGCTCTGGTATTAACATTGCAGGTAAAAAACATGGACCTCATAGTCTGAGAGCTTCTCTTGCGTCATCGATGGTAAACGATGGCATATCTTATGAAACCGTAAGAAAAGTACTGGGACATGATAGTCCCAATGCAATCAGGCACTATGCACGTCTTGATATTCAGATGCTTAGGAATTGTGCTC
>OBVX01001036.1_pt1 | contig 10818 bp, 14 predicted proteins | sample 1495161 | NCBI WGS metagenome assembly OBVX01 (sample SAMEA2580023, study PRJEB22360) | human gut metagenome | reverse complement strand
GCGATGTGGTTCGTAAGAGTGTTCTACTGCTGCACACAAGCCTATATAAGCCTCTTGTTTTAAATCTTCTATTTCTGCATATCCCGAATATTTCAACGCCATTTTATGAATGAATCCATGATTCTGCTCATACAGTATAAGCATATTATCAGCAGTATCAACTCCGGCTCTGATTCGGGCAACTAACTGTTCATTGTCCATCATTTGCGCCACCTTTCAAAAATACCCCGAACAATCAAAACTGAAAGCTCGAGGTATTTATATTATTTTTACACTGCAGCTTTATTCTGCTGGTAGTAAATCGCCTTTTTCTTGTTATCAAGTACATGTGCATCATATGCGATACGTCCCTCAATCAAGTAGCCACTGATTCCCGGAGGATTGTCATGTGTTTTGTAGTCTGCAAGTTTTGTCGGTGCTACTGTCGCACAAGGGTGTGCAACCATAAACCCAAAGTCTTTTGGTACTCGTGAAGATGATACTTTAATCACATTCATACCATCTAAATTTGAGATCACCCCTTTTAATCGCATATCTTCACCAACATTAGTGTTGAGTACAATTTCTTTACTCTGTTTCATAATCTGATATACTGTAGGAACAACTAATAAAACTCTTCCAGTCTCATGTACTTCCGCATCATCAAGCGCCGTTGTCGCTTTTACAATCTCAGTATAGATATTATCAGCAGTCAATGTTACTGGTTCCGGTTTTTTCCCTGCATCCTCACACATCTTGCCGTACACATAAGAATCCACTTCCGGCACTGTAACTTCTCTTAACTGTCTTGCAAGTGCCGAAGCTGGCTCCAATGTACTTCCTGTTTCGTCACTGTCTAATTTGTCAATTACGAATGTGAAAGAACGGTCTTTTCGAACGAGCATTGTTTGAGTTGTTGCATCAAGGTTACTAACATTCCCATAGCGTGAACCTGTTGCTCCGCTCCCCGTCCCAGCTCTGTCATAATCATTCATTTCAGACGTTCCAATTTTATACACTTTTATAGTGTTTGCCCCTGTCCAATCGAAATCATCATTTGTCAGTAGCGATTTTTTACTTTCTGCCTTGAAAAGTTCATCTACATAAGGCAGGTATTTGGTTACTAATTCAATAGCCATGTTTTACTCTCCTATCTCTTTAGCCCCATAGCAGCACGAATTTGAGCGGCTTCTGTACCGCTTGCCCCGTTATTAGTCGGTCCGACAGCGTTTAGTATCGGCTCTTTCAATTTCTGCACATATGGGGCGATTATCTTAATACATTTGTCTACGGTTACTTTATCCATCCCCTTGAACTCATCTACTAACTCTTTTGGCAGTCCAAATTCGGCTACCTGTTCACGGACATACAACGCATTTTCACGCGCCTGCAAGTCGAGTTCACTCTGATTCGGTTCATTTGGTGTTTTTACCCTTGCAAGACGTTCCTGCACAATTCTATTCACTTCTTCTTGTGTGAACATCTTTTCAGTTTCCGCCTGCTGTGTTTGTGTTTTATTTCCGCCCAGTTGTGTACTGGTGTTCATTGCATTTTCTTCCATGCTTTTCATGTCCTTTCCCCGTTTTACGCCCGGTCGGCTATTCATAAAATTGAAAAAAGAATAGTGTAAATAAAAAAAAGAAGAATATAGAACAAATAAAAAAGGACGTAAGAACGGCTATGGTCGCATTTCACGACTTTAGCTATTCCCACGCCCTGTATAGGCTTACACTGTGATGAGAGGAACCCAGTGCGGTACTTATATTATTCTATTTGCTCTAAAATAATTATATCAAATGTCGCAGCTTATTGCAATGTTCTTTTCATAAATTCCAGTAGTCTCTTGCACTCTTCTGATTTACTGAAATTTTCTGCCAATAGCTTCATAATTTCCCGCTGCCTTTTCTTTCTTCTCCGGCTCTCTCCGCTCTTGATACCTCCCTTTCTTCCCATTTCCCGTAGTTCGCTCGGGCTTCGCTCGGTGTTCGGTATTAAATTTGAATCATTCACGAATTAACCCCCTCTCCCGCTTCGCTCGGGCTTCGTTCACGGTTCAAGATACCGTAAGCCCTCTTATACTTCCCTTTTGCCGGTTGTTTCTTCCAATTCTTTACAAGAGAGGAAAGAGGTCTTGTAACCTCTTCCAGCTCCTCATCTGTGGTATATGATATTTTAATCTTCACGCTCATACTCTTCTTCCTCCTTGATAAGTCCGACACCTACTAAAAGCATGTAAATTTTTCGTACATCTGCATATGCTGCATCCTTTAACGCCCTTTCTATCTCTTTCAACATGTCACTTCTGAAAAGCATTTTATTTGCCTCCTCTCATGATTTTCGGCTGGTAAACCGTGCCGATCAGGTACAAATGACCACCGCACAAACATTTCTTCCGTTCTGCTGTAGCTTGGTACTTTCTTCCGCAACATAAGCATTTCTTGTATGTATTAATTGGCTTCATTGACTGCACCTGCCTTTCTTCTGCGCTCTGTTCTTTTTCCTCGAATGACACCGTACCGAAACGCATTCATTACTGCAGAATATGGATTTTCTGCTTTGCATAATATTTCTTTCAAAACACGCCTTTCGCATTCTTTTATACAGCCCCTAGATGCATAGAAGATTTCACGCTTCACAACATTATTAATTCTAAACTTTTGCATAATTATCAACGAACCTCGCAACATATCCGGTATATTTTCTATAATTTCATTTCGCCCTGCAGTATCTGCGGATAGATATTTTTCAGCAGTAGCAAGAAGCACATCATACAAATCGGGCTCTTTATTCAAAACAAGATACCCACTTCTACTATCCGTGAACACTGTCAACTCTTTAATACTGATTCCATCTGGCCAATTTTTTAATATAGATTGTGTCATTTCAAGCGTTAAGTCACAAACGCTACAAGCTGCAACCTTCAATTCTTCATTAATTACCTCGTATCCCATAATTTCACCTATTCCTTTCACTGAATATCTGTTATAATATTCATGTATCATTTCTTAAACGCTGGCAGGCATCAAGATAGATACATGGCCCTTGTCTAATTGCCGTTAGATGAGGGCGTTTTTCTTATTATTTTTCAAAATGCTCTTTGAACTTCAGTCTTACCCGCTCCACAGTAAGGCGATCAAGTTCCTCTTTTATTTCAAGTGCTTTGCCCATTAATGAATCAAATTCACTAGAATACGGAGCTACATTTTCAAAATTCGCCTCTATGCTCTTGAGCCTCATTGTATTAATATAAATCTGCTGCTCTATTTCTTCTAAATCCATTTTTCCTCCTTTCGGACACTTTGAACAGTTTTACCCCTATTTCTATATAGCATATTGTATTAAGGCGTTTAAGGTGTATTAAGGTGTACAGCTATCCACCTTATACGTCTTAATCTTCTTGTTTCAACAAACTCTTTTATATAAGTGTTCCAGTGTTCCATATAGTATAAATATGCTTACAGCCCTTAATTTTACTAGGTTTGTTGGTGGAACACTCGACGGTACACTTTGGAACACTTCTATTTTTGTACGGAACACTTTGAAAATCCTCGTTGCCGTCCATAATCTGTCCCGAATCGCAAATTGTCTCGCATCCATTCCGGTTTATCTTTTAAAATTTCTGACAAGATACCGTTGATTTGTCTTGTATCTCTCTGCGCCATATCAGCCTTTGCTCTGTGGAAACATTCGACCCAAATTTCTAAAGCGCATATCTTATCCCTTTCCATCGTTTCACCGGTATATGTTTTGGGATCATATAAACGTCTTGAATCAGCATCCATAGAATACCAATTGACCGGGATAGGTATTTTTAAGAACTCCTCAATAATTCCTTTCCGTGGGTCTTCGTGCTTGTGTGCTTCCTGCTCCCTTTCTGCAGCTTCTGCCATTTCTTTATCCAGGTACAGTGGTTCGCCTATTACAAAATAGCAGTGCGCCTCTGCCCACATCTGATCAATCACTTTTGGCAGGTCTTCAAATACATTTTTTAAAGGCGTATTCTTTCCCACATCTATCGGCCAAAATCTTCTGTTTCCGGTGTCGTCTTTTAAAAACTCTCTTTCGTTTGATGTCCCAATCAAAATACTTTGTCTTTTGTGGGTCACTGTTGCCCTGCCATATGCTGGGCGGTACTTATCCTCTTTTGTAGAAAGGAATGATTTTATGGTACCTGCATCTGTCCGATTCATGCCATCCATTTCTGAAATCTCAATCACCCATGAGCCAAGTATTTTTTCAGCTGCAGTCTTATCTTTCATATCTGTGATTTTAAGGCTGTCGCTATACCAGTCCTTTCCCATGATACGGATGAAAGTACTTTTCCCAATGCCCTGAGTACCTATGAGCGTCGGCAGGTAATCAAATTTGATGCCCGGAGAAAATATACGGGCAACCCCCGCACAGAATATTTTTCTTGCAGACTTTCTTATATATGGCGTATCGTTCGCGCCAAGAAAATCAATAAAAGCCGAATCAATACGTTTTACGCCGTCCCAGTGCAGGCTTTTTATATACTCTCTTACACTGTGTACTGCTGTCTGTTCTATAAAGGTGTCGAAAGCGTCCTGTATTTTCCCACTTCCCGTTATACGGTATCTTGTCTCAAGGTATACTCTAAGTCCTGCCATATCCGTATCTGTAAAATCCCGTTTATCATTTCCCGATTTCCACGGTGTCTCCCGTAATACGTAAATACGATTAGAAAAATCATCTTTCTGAAAAGCACCTTTCAACAGCGGGTCATTTGCAAGTATCAGCATGACATTATTTGAAGTGCTCAATACTTTGCCGTCTCCATTAATTTCCAGACTTTTAATCCATTCCCCTGCGTTATCTGCCCTCTCCTCTTCCGGAAATTTGCTGATAATATTTTCTTTTTTGACTGCGGGGTCTTGTAATGCCATTTCACACATTTTAGAATAACTTTCAAGCTTTGTGCTTGGCGTATCCGGCTTTGCGTCCTCGTCAAAATGACCAAATTTATGCATCCTAACAAGGTCGAACGCATTACACAGCCTGCCTGATGTGGGGTCTGTTGCGTGATTGCTGTATAGGAACTTCCCACCTTCATAGAGTACTGCTCCACCGGTTGTAGATCCACGGGTATATGTATACCTGTCATTTCCGCACGGCTCATAACTTTCCGAAAGATATTTTTCAATTACTGCAGGAATGTCATATACTCTGCAGAACGCACCCACGACCCCATTTTTCTCAGTAGGATCTTGCTGCATTTTAATATTTCTTTCAATACGTTTATCTAATTCGGAAACTTTCGGCCACTCTTTCACTCTTTTCCAGTTTTCGTACATATTAAGCACACCATCAGCTGATAGAAAAGGATTGTCCCCATATTGAAATACATATTCCGCACCTTTGCAGATGCTTGGCCAATACATAAAACGCTCTACCTGGAATGTTGTAGGATCACAGTAATCTATTCCGATTAATTCGGCCGTCTTCCGGGCTATTGGTTCATATTCATCAGGGAGCACGTCCCTATCAGTTGGAACGATAACACGCAAACGTGGAGCTGCTCCCTCATGCTTTCGGGTACTGTACACCACATATGAACAGCCTAGACCGGCTATACGCTTCAAAAGATTCCCTGTCTCACCTGCAGGTATATGGTCCATGTCAAGGGTTATTAAGCACCTGCTTTTCACGCTGCCACTCTTTCTCCTGTTTCCAGTGAGAACACCGCCAATAAAACCTCCTATGTCTTTTAACTCGTCTTGTTGCGCTTTCGTAAGCTGCTTATATTCTGCCTGAGTCTCTTTAGATTCTGCAGGAGAGGCCAAGTTTTTGATGAAATCAGACCACATAATAACTCGTGTTGTCCAACTCGTCTCTTTTCTATTTCTCCCAACTGCAATGTTTAACTCTCTGTTATATTTCATGCTGTTACCGTCTCCCCTGCGTTTACCCCGAAGAACCTTTCTTGAAAATATGCCACCGGGACGCGCCCACGACACACAAGATACCCTTTTTCTTCCAGTTCTTTATTCATTTGCCGAATGTATTGGTAACTTTTACTCTCAGACACCTCAAGAATCTCTGAAATGTCTTTCGCCGTGTATACCTGCTTACTCATTTAATCAACTCCTTTCAATCACTTCACGCACTGGCAGGCGTATTTTATTCTGTTTCAATGATTTCCAAAACATCAACACCGAGAGCCTTTGCAATCCTGCCCAATGTCTCCGGCCTTGCTTCTACCCTCCCATTGATTATCCCGCATAGAGTTCCTTTCGGAATCCCTGCAGCAACCAAGTCTTTTTGACCCATGCATGATCTTGCTCTTGCAAGTTCGTATTTTTGTCTGTTAAGTTTCATCTTTTTATCACCTCGCTTTCAGATTGTTTTCAATCTGTATTTTGAATATATCAGATGTTTTCCAATCTGTCAAGTTGTTTTTTAGATTGTTTTCACTCTGTACATTTATCTTTAAATGTGATATTCTATTCTCAAATAGAAAGAGGTGATAAGTATAATGTCAACATATACAGGAGATATGATAAAAAAATACCGAACAGAAAAAGGGTTAACACAGAAAAGACTCGGCGAATTATGCGGTATTGCCGACTCAAATATAAGAAAATATGAATCCGGTAATCAAAACCCTAAAATAGAAACACTTCAGAAAATAGCTGATGCCCTAGAAATACCCGTAACCCGTCTTAGTTCCAAGATACTCATAAGTAATGAAGAATTAGAGCTAGAATTATCAAAATATGGATTAGAGAAACTAGTCCCGGAGTCAAAAGAAGAACGGATAGTATTGGAAAATTGTAAAAAACTGAATGAAACAGGTAAAAAGGAAGCTGCAAAAAGAGTAGAAGAACTTACACATTTAGAAAAGTATACAAAATAGAATAAATCAATTATCTTCAACCATTTCACGCACTGGCAGGCACGAAATGAAAGGAGATAAACACATGGCAGTATATAAAGATAATGATCGTGGAACATGGTACTGCAAATTCTACTATACCAACTGGCAAGGGGAAAAGAAACAGAAATTAAAGAGAGGGTTCAAGCTTCAGCGTGATGCAAAAGACTGGGAACGGAAGTTTTTGGAGCAATTCGCAAAGAATCCCGATATTACGTTTGAATCATTGTATAACAAATTCTGTGCTTTTAAAAAGGGGCGCATTAGAGATACTACGCTTCAAGGTCTATGTTACCGCATAGAGCGTAATATCTTGCCGCACTTTAAATGCCTGGTATTATCACAAATTACCCCGGAAGATATAGCAAGATGGCAATCTGCTATACTGAAAAAAGGATACTCACCAACGCATTGCAGACAGCTCAACACTGATTTAAGCGAACTATTTAATTATGCGGTAAAATATCTCGGCTTATCCAAAAATCCCGTGATTAACCAAATTTGTAAACCATCGAAAACAACTGTTAATTTTTGGACACTTGACGAATATAAGAAATTCAGAACAACCATAGCGGGGAATATTGTGCAGCTTACCGCTTTCGATATCTTGTACTTTACCGGAATAAGAAAAGGCGAGCTTCTTGCCTTGACTCTAGGCGATATTAATTTTGACAATTGCACGATGTCCATCACTAAAACACTGAAGCACACTAAAGACGGAATAGTAATCAATCCGCCAAAGACAGAAAAGAGCGAACGTATTATAGATATACCTTCCTTTCTAATCAGCGAGATAAAATTGTATGCAAGTAAGATATATGGCATACAAAAAGAAGATAGGTTATTTCATAGGGCTGATAACTGGATTCATATAACCATAAGAGACAATTATGAAAAAGCCAGTGTAAAACGAATACGTGCGCATGATATTCGGCATAGTCATGCGAGTTTACTGATTAATCTCGGTGCGAATCCTCTTATGATTGCGGAACAGTTGGGGCATGAGGATGTAAAAATGACATTAAACACATACTCCCATCTATTCGAATCGCATAAACAGGAAGTTATTGAGAAATTGGAAAATATAAAATTATAGTATCAAATCAGTATCAATTAAAAAGGCACTTCCCCATTTTATAAGGGTTGTGCCTGTTTTTTATTCTTTTCCATCAAAGCAATATGTACAGAGTTTACATGGTTCCAATCCGATAGACGCAATCAAATCATCCAGTCTGTGGTATCTCAATGTCGTAAAGTTCTGTTGCTTGCGCACTCCTTCCAGCATTGCTGCATAGCGGTCACTGTTTGGATCTGCGTACTCATCAAGTACCTTTTCTGCATTCTCTCCCTCTCGTTCCAAAATAATTCTGCGGGTAATCAGATCCAGTTCTGATTTTGAACGTGAGAAATTCAAATATTTACATCCATAAAGCAATGGCGGACATGCCGGTCTTACATGAACTTCTTTGGCGCCACTGTTATATAAAAATTCCGTCGTCTCTCGAAGCTGTGTTCCTCGCACGATTGAATCGTCGATCAAAAGCAGTCTCTTGTCTTCAATTAAAGACGGTACCGGGATCAGTTTCATTCTCGCTACTTTTTCTCTCTGTGCCTGATTTGTAGGCATAAATGATCTGGACCAGGTAGGTGTATATTTGATAAATGGTCTCGCATAACGGTAGCCCGATTCGTTCGCATATCCGATCGCATGTGCAATACCGGAATCCGGAACACCTGCTACCACATCCGGCTCGATGGTTCCTTTGTCACGTTTTGCCAGCATACTGCCGCATTTATAACGCATCTCTTCCACATTCACTCCCTCGTAAGAAGAAGTCGGGTATCCATAGTACACCCAAAGGAACGAACAGATCTTCATATCTTTTTTTGCCTCTGAAACGACTTCCACACTCTCTGGTGTAATGTAGACAATCTCCGCCGGTCCAAGTTCTTTATAATCAGAGTATCCCATACTCATGTATGCAAAACTTTCAAATGAAACACAATATGCATCTTCTTTTTTGCCGACCATCAGCGGAGTACGTCCATAACGATCTCTCGCTGCATAGATTCCCTCGTTTGTCATGATCAGCATTGTCATGGAGCCATCAATGATCTCCTGCACATATCGGATTCCTTCCACAATCGTCTCTTTTTTACAGATCAACGATGCTACTAGTTCAGTTGCATTGATCTGCCCGCCGCTCATCTCCTGAAAATGTGTATGCCCATTCTCATAGACAATATTCAAAAGTGCATCCAGATTGTTGATCTTTCCAACTGTTGTGATTGCAAAACTTCCCAGATGTGACTGAATCAAAAGCGGCTGTGGTTCAAAATCAGAAATACAGCCGATTCCGATATTCCCTTTCATTTCCTCGACATCCCGCTCAAACTTTGTACGAAACGGAGAGTTCTCAATATTATGAATCGCACGGTGAAAACCGCCTTTTCCAAATGTTGCCATTCCACCGCGTCTTGTTCCCAGATGTGAATGATAATCTACGCCATAAAATAAATCTAATATGCAGTCTGTCTTTGCAGCAACGCCAAAAAATCCACCCATGTATTTTCTCCTCTTTTCAATTATCTTATTAGCTCATTAACAGAATAAGTTTAGCACGAATCGCCCGCAAGTGCAAAGAAAGATAGTTAATTATTTTTAAAGAGGGTTTATAAGTCTCATTAATAATACTATTGTAACAAGCAGAAAAATCACATATAATAAGAGCATAGAAACAACGTATTTTTCTTTTCGAAAGCCGGGGAATCTCTATGAAACTAACACAGGATAACTGCTACAAACTAGCATTGGAAATTACAGGCTGTAATGGGATGGAATGGCCGTTTTTTTCTTCTAAGATTTTAGAGTTCAACAATCTGGAACTGCTGCACGCCCTTGTGACATGCGCGACTCCATCCCAGCATCTGGCTTTATGGCATCACGAAAAGCGGAGCCAGGAATTTATTTTTAAAGTATCGATGATTGAATCCATTCTTTCTGTCTGCGACGGCTATCTAATCAAATCTCCTGAGACAGAATATTTAGATGCGAGCGAAAAAAGTGTTACCTCCTACTATCTGGGACTTATTTTTACAAAGCTTTTCAGCATGAAAGAATTTCAGACAGACTATTTTTTGAACACAACACTTTTTGAACAGGTCTACGGGAAAGAATCTTTTATCTGCAACGGGCGCAAAAAACCCTCCTTTGTCGGTCTGACACAAGCCGATGGAAAATGGAGTATCTGGGAGCCGACAGGAAAACGTGATCATGCTCCGAAGGCATTAAGCGATGCCTTCAATCAAGTGCTCGGTATCAAAAGTGTAAATGGGCAGGCACCCACATTTGCAATGGCATCTATGACCTATTTTGACACCAAACACAATGAGCTTCAGGGAATTCTCCGCAATGCACCGGAAGGTAAAAAAGCCGATGTTCACTTTGACAAAGAACAGTTTTTGACTCTCTACTACCGACATATCTGTGAATTGTTTGATGAATCTCTTCGTCGGAGGCCTTTTGACAGTGTCATTGATTATATTGACGGTTATCTGGAGATTGAGTTGGAACTTTTCGGACTCAACATAGACGAAGACGAAACAGACGAATATGCCAGAAAGCGCCGTGTGAAATTAGGTGTTCCGAAAAAAATTCTTGAATATTTTCAATATCACACACCAGCCGCCAAACAAGAAATCTTGTTATCCGACATTGTAGATGCCATTCCAGACAATGAGCCAGAACTTCAGGATTCCCATTTTTTCATGGGACGGGACAAAATATATTTTCGAATTGTATAGAAAATACATCATTTATTCGTAAAATTCAAAATTATTGGCAACAATTTTATTGACAGTATGCTATAATAGAAAAGAATAATGTATTATGTTGCCGTACAGTTTGTTAGGAGGGTATGATTATGGCTACAAAAAGACAAGTTAAA
>OBVX01001016.1_pt1 | contig 11073 bp, 9 predicted proteins | sample 1495161 | NCBI WGS metagenome assembly OBVX01 (sample SAMEA2580023, study PRJEB22360) | human gut metagenome | reverse complement strand
ATATTTAAATATAATATTTTGCTGAAGCTATGTCTGCATAATAATTATGAATAAATATGCATTATTAACTTATATTTATTCTTTATGCATAATTATACAGTATAATTATGCATAAAATCCTTGTATGCACGAGATTACGGCTCAACTATATTATTGTCTATTCTAATAGTTGTTAAAATTTACAGGAAGAATCAGATATACATATTCATTCCTGTCATCACGGATAAAGCAAGGCGCCTTTGAATTCATGAGATATATAGAAATCTGTTCATCATCTATAACCTTAAGCGCATCCATAAGGAATCTGCCGTTAAAGCCAATCATTATGTCTTTGCCTTCCTTGGTAATATCAATATCCTCGTTCATGGAACCGATAGGTGAGTTAATCTTTATCTCAAGATTGCCGTCCGTGATATTTACAATAATAGGCTTCTTATCTCCCTCCTTAACAAGAAGCATTGAACGGTCAATACAATCCAAAAATTCCTTTTTGTTAATGACAACCTTCGTCTCATAATCCTTTGAGAGCATCTGGTCTATCTTGAAAAATTCTCCATCGATAAGTCTTGAAACAACCTTAGTCTCATCAAATTCAAATAAAATATGATTGTCGGTGAAGAAAATACTCACGTTCTCATCAGTCTCAGCGGAGAGAATCTTACTGATTTCATTGAGTGTCTTTCCCGGAACAATTACTTTAATAGGTTCATAGGATTCCTTAAGCTCAATAGTTCTTATTGAAATTCTGTGACCATCAAGTGTAACAACCCTAAGATTGTTATCTTTAACCTCAAAAAGCTCACCGGTCATAATTCTGTTGGTACTCTCAGAATCGGCTATTGAAAAAATTGTTTGTCTTATCAATTCCTTAAGAGAGAACTTGGAAAGTTCAATATATCTATCCTTATCTACATAAGGCAGACAGGAAAAATCTTCTCCGGATTTACCGGCAATTGTAAAGTTAGCCTTTTCACAGGTAATCCGGGCAACATAATTCTCATCTGTTTCAATGGTAACTTCATTGTCGGGAAGCTTTCTTATAATATCAGAAAATATCTTAGCATCTATGGCAATGATACCGCGATGTTCGATTTCACCTTTAATAACTGTTTCAATGCCAAGCTCCATATCGTTACCTGTAAGTTTAATTTCACCGGCGGTTGCATCGATTAGTATGCATTGAAGAATGGTCATTGTAGTCTTAGCGGGAACAGCCTTCTGGACTATGGTAATACCGGATAATAGGTCAGATTTATTGCATATGATTTTCATTGTTAATTCTCCCTTCAAAAGAAATGCACAGTGGAGTGCTGTTAATAAATTAATAAAAATATTCAGCAGTAGTCGTAGTAGGGGGTGTGAATATGTTGATAACCCCTCTGAAGCCGCGAAAAATAAGGGTTTCAGAAAAAGAATAAGTGTGTTAATAATCAAAGGACAAGCTGTTAAGGCATTGTGGACAAAAATAAAACCTCAAAATCCATGTGGATAGAAAAATAGTTTATACACAGAAAAATAACATTTATCAACAGTTATCCACAGGATTATTCAGCTGTTTATCCACAATGAATAACGAGTTTCTTCCTTATTATAATGTGTATAAAATAATGGTGATAACTTATTAAATTCTATGATGGGTTAATCTTCTTTATAAGAATATCAATAAGCTCCTTAGTCTGTTCGTTATTTTTGATAGCATCGGATATCTTGTCCGCACCATGAATAACGGTGGTGTGGTCACGGTTGCCTATAAGCTTGCCGATAGTTGCAAGCGGTACATCGGTCATTGCGCGGCAAAGATACATGGCAATCTGGCGAGGGTAAACAATCTCTTTATTGCGCTTATGGGATGTGATATCGGCAGGCGTAATATTGAAATGGTCCGACACAGTCTTGATGATGAGGTCCGGTGTTACATCCCTTGTCTCGTTAGGGAAGATGATGTCGCGGAGCGCTTCCTCAGCAAGGGCAATGCTCAGATCGTTATGTGTAAACTTAGCGTAGGCGGTGAGCTTGGTGAGAGAGCCTTCAAGCTCACGGATGTTGGATTTAATATTGTTGGCAATGTACTCTAATATCTCATTGGGAACATTGAGGTTTTCAAATTCGGCCTTCTTTCGGAGAATAGCCATTCTCGTCTCATAGGAAGGCGGAGCAATGTCAACCGTGAGACCCCATTCAAATCTCGAACGAAGCCTGTCCTCTAATGTGGCAATGTCCTTAGGCGGACGATCGGATGATATAACAATCTGCTTCTTGGATTCACGCAGGGCGTTAAAGGTATGGAAGAACTCCTCCTGAGTACTTTCCTTACCTGCGATAAACTGAATATCATCGATAAGCAGCACGTCAACCTTACGATATTTATCGCGGAATTTCTGATTGGTATTGGTACGGTCATTCTTGATGGATTCGACCAGTTCATTGGTAAATGCCTCTGAGGTAACATACATGACCTTCTTGTTAGGATCCTTGGTCAGGATGTAGTTACCTATAGACTGCATGATATGCGTTTTTCCAAGACCAACACCTCCGTAAATAAAAAGAGGATTGTAAATCTCGGCAGGTGATTCGGCAACAGCAACAGCCGCAGCATGGGCGAAGCTGTTATTATCACCAACGACATAAGTATCAAAGGTATATTTTCTGTTGAGTCCGGCCTTTTCAAAGGTCTCATCGGAAGGGGCAGAGACAGAAACAATAGGTTTGGCATTAGTCACGTTGGAGGATGAATTTACAAGCCTGTCGATATCGGAGGTCTGGCTTGGAAAAATAAATTGTATATCGAGCTCTAGTCCGGTACATTCAGCAACGGCAACCTTCAGAGGAACGGTGTATTTCTTATCTATATAGTTAATATAGTTCTGACCCATTCTCTCATCAGGAAGAAGCAGAAATAACACGTTGTCATGTGTATCATAAGGAATAAGAGGCTGAAGCCAGGTCTTAAAAGATACATCACTGATTTCATGTTCACTCTTTATTGTCTCTAAAATCTCAGGCCATTTTTCTTTAATTTCAATAATCATCGATAATTCCCCCATTTTGTGTCATTCTAATCTATTATACCTTAAAATGAGCGGATTTTCAATGGATTATCTCAGTTTGGGAGAGAAAATAAGCGGAGAGCTGTTTTAAATATATATATAAACAATTGGTTTACATAATATTTTTATAAAGGTTGCATATAATATATCTTTCAGAAAAATTATGAAATAGTAAAAATTCTTTTTGTGAATATTGTGAATATCTTAATTAACATTATCCATACCCTTAAATAGGGACTTCGTGGATAAAATTAACAGGTTAATAACATTAATCAACAGACTTATCCACAACTTATCCACAATTTGGGGATAACTTTAGGGATAACTTTTTGTGGATAAACCGGTTGTCAATAATAACCTGATTAAACACAAAATAATGGGTGCTGTAATGAAAAAAAGCTTGACTTTATTTGTAAAAATGAATAAAATGAAAACGATGTTTTAATTATAGTATGATATGCTTACCTGATTATGCCATATCATTATCAAAAAGGAGGTGTACGAGAATATGAAGCAGACATTCCATCCAAAGAAGAGACAGAGAAACAAGGTTCACGGTTTCAGAGCAAGAATGAGCACAGCAAACGGCAGAAAGGTTTTATCTGCAAGAAGAGCTAAGGGAAGAAAGAGCTTAACAGTATAGGCCGCAGGTGTGTGGCCTTTTTTTCTATGAAAAATCATAGGAGGAAGTTAGAAGCATGAGCAGTTATGAGACTTTGAAAAAAAACATCGATTTTCAAAAGGTATATAAGAGTGGTAAGTCTTATGCCAATAAGTATCTGGTCATGTATGTTTTGGAGAATGGAACGGATATTACCAGAATAGGTATATCTGTGAGTAAGAAGGTCGGGAATAGTATTGTCCGGCATCGTCTCACGAGGCTTATAAGAGAAGCGTGCAGACTCAATTACAATAGTATACGGACAGGTTATGACATTGTGATTATTTCAAGAGCAGCACATAAGGGCAAGGGCTTTGCAGATACGCAGAGTGCACTTATTCATATATGTAAGCTGCATGGAATTTATCGAGGTGAATGATTGTAAATGAAAAAGCTGCTGATAGCGATGGTAAGATTTTACAGAAGGTTTTTATCGCCAATGAAAAAATATCCAACCTGTATATACACTCCAACCTGTTCTCAGTATGCCATCGAGGCTATTGAGAAATATGGCGCCCTTAAGGGGAGCTATCTGACAACAAAGAGAATACTTCGGTGTAACCCTTTTGCAAAGGGAGGGTATGACCCCGTACCATAACATTAGTTGGACCTATGGTCCAACTATTAATAATTTGAACCTACGGTTCAAATTATGGTGGAACCTACGGTTCAAATTATGGTGGAACCTACGGTTCAAATTATGATGGAACCTACGGTTCAAATTATGATGGAACCTATGGTTCAAATTATGATGGAACCGGTGGTTGAAATTATGATGGAAGCGATGGTTCAGATTATAGTGGAATCGGTGGTTGAAATTATGGTGGAACTGATGGTTCAGGTTATGGTAAGAATATGGTTATGATTTTAGAAGGTCTCTGGTCTTTCTAAATATAATGGGTTATTTTCATCGAGTATGATAATGACCGGGAAGGAATAGGAATAACAATGATTTTATTAAGAGTGCCTATTCTTGGTGATATTATCGATTTTATCGCCTTGTTAATGGGCTATATTATGCAGGCGTTGTTCTTTATCACCGGTGGCTTTAACATCGGATTATGTATTATTCTGTTTACAATTATTGTAAGGCTTATAATGATGCCTATGACAATAAAGCAGCAGAGATTCTCCAAGCTGTCAGCCATGATGCAGCCTGAGCTTGCGGCAATTCAGAATAAATATAAGGGTAAAAACGATACTGCGTCCATGCAGAAGATGCAGCTTGAGACGAAGGCTGTCTACGAGAAGTATGGTACATCTCCTACAGGCGGATGCCTTCAGATGTTTATACAGCTTCCTATTTTCTACGGAATTTTCGCGGTAGTTCGTGATATTCCATATTATGTTCCTAGAGTAAAGGCGTTATTTGAGCCTGTAATCAGTGCGATAACAGGTGTAACGAATTACAATCAGGTACTTATTGACAGTGGACTTACCACAACAGCTTATGATACAGAGGATGCACTTCTTAGATTCTTAAATGCATTTTCTTCAGAACAGTGGGAGACACTTAAGAATGCTTTTACAAGCTATGGAAACGGAATTTCCGATACGATAGCACAGCAGTCTGAGAAGATTTTACATGTAAACAATTTCTTCGGAATTAACTTAGCGACAGCACCGGGCTTTAAGCTCAGCCTTGCACTTTTAATTCCTCTTTTAGCTGGTCTTACACAGTGGCTTTCCGTAAAGCTCATGCAGTCGAAGAATCCTGTGAATAATGATGACGAGAACAACACGGCAGCACAGTCAATGAAGATGATGAACACAATGATGCCTGTTATTTCGGCTGTGTTCTGTGTTTCCATGCCTAGCGGTCTTGGACTTTACTGGATTATGGGTAGTGTTGTGCAGTGTATACAGCAGATTTTTATTAACAAGTACATGGACAAGGTTGATGTGGAAAAGCTCATTGCCAAGAACATGGATAAGGTTAATAAGAAGAGGGCTAAGAAGGGACTTCCTCCTAAAAAGGTTGATACCTCAGCGGTAACCAATTATGAGGAGGCTGTACAGAGAAAAGAGGACGAGGTTGCCAGAAGAGGCGAGCGCGCCAAGGAAATCAAAGAATCTACAGAATATTACAACCAGAACGCGAAGCCGGGTTCACTTGCGGCAAAGGCGAATATGGTTAAGATGTACAATGAGAAAAATTCAAAGAATTAGTATTGGAGGAAAAATATCATGGAGTATATAGAGATTACCGGCAAAACGGTAGACGAAGCCATTACTAATGCGACTATTAAGCTTTCTGTGACAAGCGATAAGCTTGAGTATGAGGTAGTTGACAAGGGAAGCAACGGATTTTTGGGAATCAACAGACGTCCTGCAGTGATTAAAGTTCGCATAGCTGATGCACAGGATGAATTTGAGCAGGTGGTCAAAGAGGCAGTAGCGGCTCCTAAGCAGGAGAGCAAGCCTTTTAAGAAGCCTGAAGTTAAAAAAGTGGATACTCAGGCACCTAAGAATGAATTTAAAAGAGCTTCAGAGAATGTTAAGCCTGTCAATACTGAGAAGCCGTTACAGGTTAAGAGCACTCCTACCCAGAAGCCGGAAGAGAATATGGACAAGACTTCAAAGAGACCGGTTGCAGGTGATAATATGGAACCGGCAATTAAGAAGTTCCTTGGCGATGTTTTAAAGGCAATGGATATGGAAGCTGAGGTTAAGGTCGTTATTGATGAGAACGAAGGCTCCGTTGATATAGAGCTTGTAGGCGAGAACATGGGAGTTCTTATCGGTAAGAGAGGTCAGACACTTGACTCATTACAGTATCTTGTAAGCCTTGTGGCTAACAAGGAGGCAGACGGATATTTTCGCGTGAAGTTAGATGCCGAAAATTACCGTGCAAGAAGAAAGGAGACACTCGAGTCTCTTGCAAAGAATATTGCATACAAGGTTAAGAGAACCAGAAAGCCTGTTTCTCTTGAGCCGATGAATCCGTATGAGAGAAGAATCATACATTCAGCACTTCAGAATGACAAGTATGTATCAACAAGAAGCGAGGGCGAGGAGCCTTTCCGCCATGTAGTTGTATATTTGAAGAGAAATGCGTAAATTATCCTTGCATTCAACTTAAAAGTAACATATTATCAAGATGTGTGCGTATGCGAATATGTGCACATCTTTTTAAGTTATATAGAAATGAGGATAAGTATGGAGAGTCGTGAAACAATCGCTGCGATTGCGACAGGTATGGGTAATGCCGGAATTGGCATTGTGAGAATAAGCGGTGATGCTGCAATTACGGTTGCAGACAGGGTTTTTAAGGGAAAAAGTAATAAAAAATTATCGGAATCAAGGAGCCACATGGCTCATTATGGACATATATATGACGGTGAGGAGCTTATTGATGAGGTTCTTGTGCTGGTTATGAAGGAGCCTAACACATACACGCGCGAGAATGTGGTGGAGATTGACTGCCATGGAGGTGCGTATGTGACCAGAAGGATTCTTGAGCTTGTCTTAAGAAATGGTGCAAGACCGGCAGAACCGGGAGAGTTTACGAAGAGAGCGTTCCTGAATGGAAGGATTGACCTTGCACAGGCGGAGGCGGTTATTGACGTTATAAACGCAAAAAATAATTACGCGTTAAAAAGCTCTGTGAACATGTTAAACGGAAAGTTATCCACAGAGATTAAAAAAATCAGGGAAGAGCTTATATACAATATAGCCTTTATTGAGGCGGCTTTGGACGATCCTGAGCACATTAGTCTGGATAACTATGTGGATAAGTTGGATAACTATGTGGATAAGTGGATAAACGCTGTGGATAAGTTGTTGAAAAGTGTTGACAACGGTAAGATATTTACTGAGGGTGTGAGGACAGTCATACTGGGTAAGCCCAATGCCGGAAAATCCAGTCTTCTAAACACTCTTTTAGGCGAGGAAAGAGCGATAGTTACGGACATTGCTGGCACTACGAGGGATACCCTTGAGGAGCAGATTAACCTGCATGGAATCATACTGAAGCTCATCGATACGGCGGGCATAAGACAGACTGAGGATATTGTGGAAAAGCTTGGTGTGGATAAGTCGAGAAGATTTGCCAGAGAAGCAGACTTGATTATATATGTTGTGGATGGCTCCACCGGGCTTGACGACAATGACATGGATATAATATCCATGATTAACGAAGGCGTTCAGGGAAAGGTAATAGTTCTTCTGAATAAATCCGACCTTCAGGCTAAGACAACAGAGGAGGACATCAAGGGATTTATTGATTGTCCGGTTATAAGCATTTCTGCCAAGGAGCAGTCCGGAATTGAGGAGCTTGAGAAAAAGCTTGAAGAGATGTTCCTAGGAGGAGAGATTTCCTATAACGATGAGGTCATGATTACGCGCGCAAGGCAGAAGGACGCATTGCAGCAGGCTAAGGAGAGCTTTCTGCTTGTCAGGGACGGAGCAGCTATGTCGGTTCCGGAGGATTTGTTAACGATTGACCTTATGAATGCCTATGAGGAGCTTGGAAAGGTTATCGGTGAGTCGGTTGAGGAAGACCTTGTGAATGAGATTTTTGGCAAGTTCTGTATGGGAAAATAAGAAATATTAATAGAAAAGAGAGGCTGTGCGTTGCCGCATGGATGAAAGTTTGAAAAAACATTTTCAAACTACTTATTGGTGGCAGTACTGCAGGCAATGCCTGCAGTATGCAGAGGTATAAGTTTGAAAAAAACATTTTCAAACTACTTATTGGTGGCAGTACTGCAAGCGGTGCTTGCAGTATGCAGGGGGATAAAAAATGGAAAATTATCTTGAGGAAAATTATGATGTTGTAGTTGTAGGCGCCGGACATGCAGGATGCGAGGCAGCACTTGCCTGTGCCAGGCTGGGGCTTGAGACGATCATGTTCACGGTGAGCGTTGAGAGCATTGCAATGATGCCTTGTAATCCCAATATTGGCGGAAGCTCCAAGGGACATCTTGTGAGGGAGCTTGATGCATTGGGCGGAGAGATGGGCAAAAATATTGACAAAACATTCATCCAGTCTAAGATGCTTAACAGCTCCAAGGGACCGGCAGTTCACTCCCTGCGTGCGCAGGCTGACAAGTCGGAGTACAGCAGGCAGATGAGAAGAACTATTGAGAATACGGAGCACCTTACCGTCCGTCAGGCGGAGGTAGCGGATATTCTCACGGACGATGGCAGGAATGTTACAGGTGTAAAGACCTATTCCGGAGCTGTATATCACTGCCGCGCAGTTGTGCTTTGTACAGGAACATATCTCAAGGCTAGGTGCATATACGGCGATGTGAGCAGCTATACAGGTCCTAATGGACTTCAGGCTGCCAATCACCTTACCGATGCCCTAAAGAGGCTTGGAATCGAAGTGAGACGCTTTAAGACGGGTACACCGGCGCGTGTGGACAAGCGCTCAATCGATTTTTCAAAGATGGAGGAGCAGTTCGGTGATAAGCACATTGTTCCGTTTTCATTCACAACCAACCCGGACGATATACAGAAGGAGCAGGTATCGTGCTACCTTACATATACGAATGAGAAAACCCACAAGATTATAAGGGATAATCTCGACCGCTCCCCATTGTATTCGGGAAAGATAGAGGGCACAGGTCCTCGCTATTGTCCATCCATAGAGGACAAGGTTGTAAGATTTGCGGATAAGGACAGACATCAGGTCTTTGTTGAGCCGGAGGGCAATTATACCAACGAAATGTATCTTGGCGGAATGTCAAGCTCGCTCCCGGAGGATGTACAGTATGCCATGTACCGTACTGTTCCTGGACTTGAGAATGTAAAGATTGTAAGAAACGCGTATGCGATAGAGTATGACTGTATCAATGCTGTGGAGCTTAAGTCATCACTTGAGTTCAAGAATGTCCACGGACTTTTTTCAGGTGGACAGATAAACGGAAGCTCAGGCTATGAGGAGGCTGCGGTGCAGGGACTTATAGCCGGAATCAACGCAGCAATGAAGCTTCTTGGAAGGGAGCCTTTGATTCTTGACCGTTCGGAGGCCTATATAGGAGTGCTGATAGATGACCTTGTCACCAAGGAAAGCCATGAGCCTTACAGAATGATGACCTCAAGGGCAGAGTACAGGCTGCTTTTAAGACAGGACAATGCGGACTTAAGACTGTCGGCAAAGGGACATGAGATTGGACTTATTTCCGATGAACGAATGGAAAAGGTTGAGGAAAAGAGAAGAGCGATAGCTGAGGAGATAAAGCGCCTTAGCAGCGTTATGATAGGTGGAACAAACGAAGTGTGCGATTTCCTCGCAAGACACAACAGCACTGCGCTCAACAACGGTGTATCGCTTGCAGACCTCATAAAGCGCCCTGAGCTTGATTATGAGACAATTGCGGAGCTTGATAAGGACAGAAAGCCTCTTCTCTGGGATGTCATCGAGCAGGTTAATATAAATATAAAGTATCAGGGATATATTGAGAGGGAGCTAAGACAGGTTGAGCACTTTAAGAAGCTTGAGAAGAAGCTGATACCTGATAATATAGATTATGATGAGGTTGGAAGCCTCAGACTTGAGGCAAGACAGAAGCTTAAGAGCTTTAGACCACGTTCTATCGGACAGGCCTCACGAATCTCCGGCGTGTCACCGGCGGATGTTACTGTGCTGTTAGTGTACCTTGAGAGCAGAAGATAGTATGGCAGAAAATATCATTTAGAGATAACATATAAAAAGAGTTAGGAGAGTGTTGATGGCAGATTTTTTAAGAGATAGTCTGGAAAAAATTGGTTATAATGCGACTGATTTGCAGTGTGAGCAGCTTAACAGCTTCCATAAGCTTCTGTGTGAGTGGAATGAATTTATGAACCTTACAGGTATTACTGAATATGATGAGGTTGTTATTAAACATTTTGTGGACAGTCTTGCGGTAAATTGTGTATATTCCTTCAAAAAAACAGACAGGGTTGTGGATATCGGTACGGGGGCGGGCTTTCCGGGCATACCGTTAAAGATAATGTATCCGGATACAGATTTCACTCTTTTAGATTCGCTCAACAAGAGAATCAAGTTCTTAGACGAGGTCATCAGGCAGACCTCCCTAAAGAATATTGAGACTCTCCACGGGAGAGCGGAGGACTACGCGAAAAACAGGGATTACCGTGAGAAATTCGATGTGTGCGTATCGCGCGCAGTGGCGAACCTGTCAACCTTGAGTGAGTACTGCATTCCTTATGTCAAGGTCGGAGGCTGTTTTATAGCATATAAGGCGGGACAGCTTGATGAGGAGCTTAAATCCGCTGAAAGAGCTGTGAAGCTGTTAGGCGGGGAGATAGCGGATGTGCATAAGCTCACATTGCCTGATACTGATATAGACAGAACCTTTGTAGTAATAAAAAAGACGGCAGCCACCTCCAAGAAATATCCAAGAAAGGCGG
>OBVX01001012.1_pt1 | contig 11130 bp, 10 predicted proteins | sample 1495161 | NCBI WGS metagenome assembly OBVX01 (sample SAMEA2580023, study PRJEB22360) | human gut metagenome | reverse complement strand
CCGTTACCGGCTGTTCCGGCGTTTTTGTGGTTTTATCATCTGCCATAAGCATTTACCTCCTGTTTTTTGGCATGAAAAAAGGGGCTCAACTTTTCAGTCAAGCCCCCGTGGGAAGTTCCTCCTTTCTCCGCCATGATACAAAAATACCGCCCGTAGTCTCGTTTGGGCGGTACTTTGTGTAAGATTGGCAGTCCATTATTAAGTTTTTTATTATGTTCCCTTTGTACACCGTTGCAATATATTGTTTATATAAAAAAATAAAAATTATATTCTACCAGGCATTTTAGTGTTCCTTTTTTGTTGTCTAGGTGGTTGGTTAGGATTCTTTCAATATTGTGGCACATATTTACCATTTATATATTTTGTATGTCATTTCAATAACAGAGCATTAGATAAAGATACAAATACAATCATTAAAAGAGTAGAATACATTCAGTGGAGAGTTGACAAAGGAAATTATGAGATATAATTATGAATAAGAAAAGAAGAAAAATGATCAGTGATATTATAATTGAACTTGAATCAATTAAGGTTAAATTAAACAATGTATTATCAGAAGAGGAAATGGTATTTGATAATATGCCAGAGAATTTACAAGGTTCAATGCGTGGTGAAGAATCAGAAGAAGCTATTGACATAATGAGTGAAGCAGATAGTGCATTAGATGATGCTTTAGGAAGTTTACAAGAAGCTATTGAGAATTTAGAAGAGATTTAATAAAAAGCTATGGCAGAATATGGATTACTTGTTTTTGAGGGTAATCCATATTTAATAATAGAAAAGAAAGCAGAATAATATGGGAAATATAGAAAGAATATATATTTTTAATGAAATAACAAAACGTCAATATATAAAAGAAAAAAGTGAAAAAGTGATTATTTCAGATTATTATTTGGAGAGGCGTTTTAAACAGACTGCAAAGTATGAAAATGAGTTGAAAAAGGATCTCAGCAATTTTACATATGATGAAATCATAAATTTTTATAAAAGGTTGAATTCTACGTCATTGGATTCATTATTCGTAATGAATTCACACTTTACTATGTATACAGATTGGTGTATACAAAAAGGCTTAGTTAGAGATAACAAGAACTATTTTTCAAAACTAAAAAGAGAAGTTTTGAAAGAATGTCTCAATAAAGATCTGACTAAAAAGAGAATTGTTACACGAGGAATAGTTTTAAAATGGGTAAACGAATTACCTAATCCAAAAGATCAGTTTATTTTATTAGGATTGTTTGAAGGCTTGAAAGGTAAAGATTTTTGCGAATTATCTCAATTACGACAAGGCGATATAAGTGGTAATGTGGCTACATTATGTACAGGAAGAAAAATAAAATTATCTGCTACATTATTGAAAATAATAAATGATTGTATAACAGAAGATAGGTATTATAGTATATCTGGACGAGGTGTTAAAACAATGCCATTAGTTGACAGAGGATTTATTGTAAAGGATTATCCTAATGCAAGAACAGATGTAAGTGAATTTCAAGTTGGAAGAAAAATATATACAGGTATATCAAGGATATTAAAATATTTTGATGTATTAGATTATATGTCTGCCTATAGTATTGCAGATTCGGGAAAGATTCATATGATAAAAGAAAGATCTAAAATAATTGGAATATCTGCACGAGATTTTTTGAAGGATGAGAATCATATAAAGGAAATAGAAATGCAGTATGGTATTCGAATTTCACGAAGCGTGTTCTATATGAAATACAAAGAATATTTATAAATTGGATGGTGATGGGGATATGCAAACTATTAACGTTCTAGATGGAATTATTAAATTATGTCAGTATTACAGAAGGAAGGATTATCAAGACATTGTAAGACATATGGACAAAAATTTAAAAAGGCGCATAATGAAGGGAATACATACAGAAAATGATATAGTAATTCTTTCAAAAATGTTTCATATTCCCCAAAAAACATTAAGATTTATGTCTGATTTTGATATTTGTAAAGATGAAAAAGCGTGGCGTGCGCTTAAAATGAGAACAACAGAATTATATATTGCGCATATTGTAAAATTTCCTGAAACTCCACAACAAAAACTATACAAAATAAAATATTTAGAGGCAAGGAAACAAAAGGCTTTAAAACAAAAATCTTGGGAAATTTTTAAATTGGATGAAGAAATAGAAAAACTTCAAAAAGAAGTAGAAGAAATAAAAATTGTAGAGAAGAAGCAAAAAAAAGCAGAAAAATGCATATTAGACTTGCCTAAACAAAAGAGTGTTGAAAAAATGTGGGAAAGTTATATTAATGGTAAAATAACTGAAAGTGATATTCGATTTGGTGAAGTTGATTTTAGTAATTATAAGTGGCTAAGAAAATTTACAACAACAATGGTTATTAATCATACCATTGAAAAACGTACTTTTTATTGGCAGAAAAAAATTGAAAAAAGTAATGCGAATAATTACTATGCAATTTTTGTTACTCCATATATTACGTTAGACAATGAATTAGGAGAAATAGAATTTATTGTATCAATTTCGGATAGCCTTAGGTCATACGAATTATACGATTGTAAAAATGCTGAGAGAAAAGTGCTTCTTGAAAAATCAGGACAACGTTTGTTGAAAGAGATAAAGGAGATAGTGGAAAATAGATTTATAATGTGTTATGATGAAATTGTAGAAAAGTAAGATAATGAGTTAATAAGTAAAAAGGGGGTGGGTTCCATGCCATTGACTAATGAACAAAAGGTGAATTATTATGAATGTGAGCAAGAAGTTTATAAATATTCATATAATTTTTGGAAAAAAATATTTAAGCTTATTGAAAATGTAAATTTATTTGTGACAGAAGATATTTTACCAATTTATTGTTTCAATGAAATAGAAGAAATTTCAAAAAGTATGGGAAACAAGGCATCATTCTATGCATTAGGGGGATGTGTTGTAAATGGTCATAAACAAGCCGTAATACGAATAGGTATTGATGTAACTAGAAATACATTAAGTGCAAAACAAAAGCAAACAATAAGGCATGAAATTATACATTATGCATTATGGTTGATGGATATGCCAAACGAGGATGATTCATTATTATTTTGGTGTATGTGCTATATTTATGGAGGTGGAGCGTATAAAATTTTATCAGAGAATGAGAAGGAGAAATATTTGATTTTTAAAGAGTTATATGATGAACATTGTAAAAAGTTATCTGAAAATATAAGGTTTATCGTTATAAATGGAATATTGAATTATTTAAAAACGAATAACGACATAAATAAAGAAGTATTCGAAAAATATATTTTAGATAATATAGAACAGTTAAGGGCTGTATTAAACAATTCTAGATAATATCGAGTCATTAGAAAAACAGTAAAAGGGACTAATTGAAGAGGCTACTGTAAACCGCAGTAGTCTTTTTTCATGCATACACATTTTTTCAATCATTATATAGAATCAATGTCCGTATGGTATCCGCAGGATGTAACGAGCCGAAAATTAAGCCCGTTAATCCCGATCATTTCATCATAGTTGAAAGATTGGCAGAGGCATCCAGACACCGGAACAGTAGAGAATTACTGTTTAAGAACTCATCTCCAACATTGACGAATAATTTATATTATGATACAGTACGGGTAAGTCAAAATAAGGGAATCTAGCGCTATATAATGAAAAGAATCTAGCGCGAGGGCCGGAAAAGTATGATTTTACAAGGGCATGGCGGAATTGGCAGACGCGCCAGATTTAGGTTCTGGTGTCTAAGACGTGCAGGTTCAAGTCCTGTTGCCCGCACTTGAAAAACGTTGTATAGTCATATTTTATATGGCTGTGCAGCGTTTTTTTGATATGGTTTTCAGAAAATTTAATAAAATCCTCCGATATTTTGCAGTGTAAAAGCTTTTATGCTATAATGTTTGTACGAATTGGAATACGGAGGAGCTGCGGATGAAGGTTTTTGTTAAGAATGGAACGATCGTTTCGGCAGGAGAGCAGTATCAGGGAGATATCTGTATAGAGGACGGAGTGATTTCACAGATAGGAAAAGATCTGGACATTTTAGCAAAGGAAGGTGTTCAGGTGGTGGATGCTGCAGGAAAATATGTGCTTCCGGGAGGGGTGGACGTACATACACATATGGATCTCCAGGCGGGAGCCAGCCGGGCCGTGGATGATTTTTATGACGGAACAGTGGCGGCGGCCTGCGGGGGCACTACTTCCATTGTGGATCATATGGCTTTTGGACCTGCGGGGTGTCCTCTTCATTATCAGCTGAATGAATATCATGGGCTGGCTGACAAAAAGGCTGTGGTCGATTACGGATTTCACGGAACCTGCCAGCACGTAAATAGTGAGATCTTGGATGAATTAGGCGATATGGTAAAGGACGGCGTGCCCAGTGTCAAGGTATACCTGACCTATGATTTTAAAATTGACGATGATGGGGTGCTGCAGGTTTTAAAACGGATGAAGGCGCTGGGAGGCGTGACCGCATTTCACTGTGAGAATCATGCGGTGGTGCAGTTTTTAAGAGGAAAGCTGGTGGCTGAGGGAAAGACGGCCCCTATTTATCACGCTAAGAGCCGTCCGAATCTTGCGGAGGCTGAGGCGGTGCGCCGTGTGCTGTATCTGGCCAGACTGGCCGGGGATGCTCCGGTGTATATCGTCCATCTCTCCTGCAGGGAAAGTCTGGAGGCAGTGAAGGAAGCCAGACGTGAGGGACAGAAGAATATTTTCGTGGAAACCTGTATACAGTATCTGGTGCTGACAGAGGACAAGTATCTTCAGGAGGATGGGCTCAAATATGTGATGTCTCCGCCGCTGCGTACCAGAAAGGACTGCGAAGCGCTGTGGATGGGAATCGCAAAAGGGGACATTCAGGTTGTGGCTACGGATCATTGCCCATTTAACTACGGAAAGGAAAAACAGCTGGGTAAGGATGATTTTACAAAATGCCCCAATGGTGCGCCTGGAGTGGAGGAGCGAATCAGCCTGATGTTTTCTGAAGGGGTGATGGCAGGACGGATCACCCTGGAGCAGATGGTACAGGTCGTATCGGCCAACCCGGCCAGAATCTACGGTCTTTACCCGCAAAGGGGCAGCCTGCAGCCAGGAGCCGATGGGGATCTGATCATCCTGGATCCGACAAGGGAGCGTGTACTGACCCATGACCAAATGCATAGTGCAGTTGATTATACGGCCTATGAGGGAATGAAAGTTAAAGGCGCCATTGACAGAGTGCTTCTGCGGGGAAATGTGATCATGAAAGATAACCAGTTTTTGGGAAAGCCGGGAGACGGACGTTTTATTTTCAGAAAACCGCTTTCCCTGTAACCTTGTGGGAAAACCGGGCGCTGCAGCCTCTAAAAGATGGGGGCACAGCGCTTTTGGCGATTTATTGGAGATTAAAGGAGCCATTGTCTGAATTTAACATTTTATCAAATTTCTCTTTCATTTCACAGGATTTTGTAGTAGTATATTATTTGGCACTATATCTAGTGGTTGTTTTGGAAAAATCGGACAGCCAGGGTGCTTATTTTATGAAAATAAGAGCGAGGGATCAGGATGAGTGTTGATGTTAAGACAAATGTGATTAAGAGAAACGGGGAAGAGGTGGACTTTAATTCCCAGAAGATCATAAATGCAGTGCACAAGGCAAATGCAGAGGTGGACAGGCTTCACCAGATGAATGATTATCAGATCATTGCCATTGCTGACAGTATTGCCAACAAGGTGCATGATTCCACCCATGCGGTGAATGTAGAAGACATTCAGGATATGGTGGAGACCGGCATTATGGCTATGAGAGGCTACGAGGTGGCTCAGAAGTATGTGCGCTACCGTTATAAGAGAGAACTCACCCGTAAATCAAACACCACCGACAACGGTATCCTGTCCCTGCTGGACAATATCAACGAGGAGGTCAACCAGGAAAATTCCAATAAGAATCCGGTGATCAACTCTACTCAGCGAGATTATATGGCCGGCGAGGTCAGCAAGGATTTATCCCGCCGTGTGCTCCTGCCAGAGGAAATCGTAAAGGCCCACGAGGAGGGCATTATCCATTTTCACGATACCGATTATTTCGCCCAGAGAGAACATAACTGTGATCTGATCAATCTGGAGGATATGCTGCAGAATGGTACAGTGATCAGTGAGACGCTGATCGAGAAGCCGCACAGCTTTTTTACAGCCTGCAATGTGACGACCCAGATTGTAGCTCAGGTTGCCAGCAATCAGTATGGCGGTCAGTCATTTACCCTGGCACATCTGGCGCCTTTTGTAGATATCAGCCGCCGGAAGATCCGCAAAAATGTCATTGAAGAGCGCAAAGAGTGCGGTGAGTCCCTGGATGAGAATATCATTTCCAGAGTAACGGAGCGCAGGCTGCGGGATGAGATCCGCAGTGGTATCCAGACTATCCAGTATCAGCTGATTACCCTGATGACTTGTAACGGCCAGGCTCCATTTGTAACCGTGTTTATGTATCTGGACGAAGTGCCAGAGGGCCAGACCAGAGATGATCTTGCCATGATCATTGAAGAAGTCCTGGTACAGCGGATGCAGGGCGTTAAGAATGAGAAGGGCGTCTGGATCACCCCCGCATTCCCGAAGCTGATCTATGTGCTGGATGAGGACAACATTTTCGAGGAATCCAAATACTGGAAGCTTACAGAGCTGGCCGCCCGGTGCACAGCAAAGCGCATGGTGCCGGATTACATTTCTGCAAAGATTATGAAGGAGTTAAAGCAGGGGGACGTATATCCCTGCATGGGCTGCCGCTCCTTCCTTACTGTTGAGGATTCCCAGAGAAATGCCGATGGAAGCCATAAGTATTACGGCAGATTTAATCAGGGGGTTGTAACTATCAACCTTGTAGATGTGGCCTGCTCCAGCGAGGGTGATATGGATAAGTTCTGGGGGATCCTGGATGAACGTCTGGAATTGTGCCACAGGGCGCTCAGATGCCGCCATGAACGGCTGCTTGGAACGATTTCGGATGTAGCGCCGATCCTGTGGCAGAATGGAGCTCTGGCCCGTCTTAAGAAGGGAGAGAAGATCGATAAGCTGCTCTTCAACGGATATTCGACTATTTCACTGGGATATGCGGGGCTGTATGAGATGTGTATGCGTATGCTTGGAAAGTCTCATACGGATCCTGAGGCAAGTCCATTTGCCTTAAAGGTGATGCAGCGGCTGAATGATAAGTGCAGAGAATGGAAGGAAGCGGAGAATATCAGTTATTCCGTATATGGAACCCCGATGGAGTCCACTACCTATAAATTTGCAAAATGCCTTCAGAAGCGGTTCGGAGTGATTCCTGGGGTAACGGATAAAAACTATATTACCAACAGCTATCATGTTCATGTGTCTGAGAAAATCGATGCGTTCAGCAAGCTGAAGTTTGAGGCTGAGTTCCAGAAACTGTCTCCCGGCGGCGCGGTCAGCTATGTGGAAGTGCCCAATATGCAGAATAATATACCAGCGGTACTGTCTGTGATGAAGTTTATTTATAACAATATCATGTACGCGGAACTGAATACAAAAAGCGATTACTGTGAGTGCTGCGGATACGACGGGGAAATGGTAATTACGGAGGATGAATCCGGCAAGCTGATCTGGGAGTGCCCGAACTGCAAAAACAGGGATCAGAACCGGATGTTTGTGGCACGGCGGACCTGTGGATATATCGGAACTCAGTTCTGGAACCAGGGGCGGACTCAGGAGATTCGCGACCGTGTGCTTCATCTGTAAGGCTGGGGCACAAAGTTTTTGCAGCCAATAGAACTTGAAACAGACACTCAGGAAAATTGTAGGGTGAAACGAGTGAATTACGGAAATATAAAGGAATGTGATATTGCCAACGGTCCAGGCGTCAGGGTGTCTTTGTTTGTATCCGGCTGCAGGCACCACTGCAGGGGATGCTTTAACCCGGAGACTTGGGATTTTGACTATGGAAAGCCATTTACGCAGGAAACGGAAAAAAAGATTCTGGAACTTTTAAAGCCTTCTTATATACAGGGCTTTACCCTTCTGGGAGGAGAACCCTTTGAGCCTGAGAACCAGCCGGTATTAGCCGGGCTGTTAAAGCGGATCCGACAGACGTATCCCAATAAGGACATCTGGTGCTACAGTGGGTATCTCTATGATGTGGATATGCAGCAGGGAGGACGGGCATATACAGAATATACCCAAAAGATGCTGCAACAACTGAACGTACTGGTGGACGGCGAATTTGTTGAGGCCAGGAAGGACCTGACTCTGGTGTTTCGGGGAAGCAGCAACCAGAGGCTGCTCTGCATTGAAAACGGAGCAGTCTGCGGAACCTGGAGCTGGGAGAAATGAAACCGGATTTTGTGATCCGCAGCCTCCAAATATGAAAATTCTATGAAATTACAGGGGGCTGGCCAAGGCTTTCTTGCATAATTCATATAATTGAATTATAATGGAAATCAACCTGGCATGGCCCCTGTAAGCGGCTCTGCCTGTTTTGGAAAGGAGAAGCGGCATGAAAAGACGTTTTGGAGTAATTGCAGCGGCGGCTGTACTGAGTGCGGCTCTGGCAGTTCCGTCCTACGCAGGTACATGGAAATATGTAAATGATCAGTGGAAGTATCAGCGGGGGGCCAACAAGTATGCATATAATGAGTGGGTGGAGGATAACGGGAAATATTATTATCTGAACAATGACGGCTATGTAACTACCGGCTGGCAGCAGATAGACGGCCAGTGGTATTATATGGATGCTACCGGCGCTATGCAGACCGGCTGGCTGAAGGATGACAGCGGAAAGTGGTATTATCTGTATCCAAGCGGCGTTATGGCTGTGAGTACAGTGATTGATGGACGAACCATTGGCGCAGACGGTGTATGGACACCGGGGGAGGGCGCAGTAGAGCCGGCAGACAGCCCGGATCTCAGTACCGCTCAGCTTGTACAGAATATGAGTGATATTTCCACAAAGGGGTATTCTATCCTGACTTCTGCCAGAACCGGCGGCGGGGATCGATGGGAGAATGCCATCCGCTTAAAGGGAAAGGGAAGTTATGTGCTCTGCAGCACAAAGGGAGAGTATCGGCTGCTTTACGGTTCCTTTGGCCCCTCCTCGCAGTTTGACAGCGGGCTGATGGCGCGTGTAACCGTTTACGGGGATAATGATCAGGTTCTATATACGTCAGGAGATATCCATTATAATGAAAAGGTTACTTATTTTGGCGTGGATGTTTCCGGACAGAATCAGGTGAGAGTAGAGGTTTCCCTGTCAAAGGATAATGATTATGATGATCCGGTGATTTTACTGAATGGCCTGACTCTTTATAAGTAAGGGAGCGGGCGGCCGCAGAAAAAAGAGATAAAAACTGCCGCTGGCAGGAAACGGACGTTTTAAAGCGGGCCTTTTCTGTCAGCGGCAGTTTTTTGTCTGTGTGAAAGGGCAGGCAGGACATATAAAGGTTTTGATGCCCTGCGGGATTATTTTGCGGCTTTCTTTACGGAAAGGATGGTTCCGGTAAAGGCGTCTACTGCGCTCAGCTCACCGGTATAAGTGACGGTGACTTTATCGCCGGCCTTCACATCAGAGAGGCCCTCAGGCGCAGCATCGAAAGACATGGGATATGCGTCGCCCTTTTCATCGGTGATGGTAAACATAAAATCTTTAATATCGTCAATGGTACCGGTGATGGTGGATGTTTGTGCATCTGTTTTATTTTCTGTATCCTTTGAAGCAGCGCCGGCGTCATCGGTCTTGGCGGAGGCAGCGATCGTCTCGGCAGAGGATGTCTGTGCAGATGAGGATACCTGTGCAGAGGAAGAGGCCTGCGTACCAGAGGAGGACTGTGCACCGCATCCGGTTGCAAGAACAAGGGTGGTCAATATAACTGCTGCAATATTTCTTTTCTTCATAATAAAACCTCCATATAGGGATAAGTATTTGCGGCTGTCTGAAACAGAATGGCAGCTGCGCTTTTTTATTTACAATCCTTAGACGCAGAAGAAACAAAAAAAGTTGCATGGGAATTAAAAAAATATTGTGCTTCTCGTTCGGATCTAATAAAAAAATATTCCCACACATTTGTAATTGAAAAAAATATTTCTTTATGATATAGTTATAGAAGAAATATTTCACAGAGAACAGGAGGAGTTCTATGAACAAGGAGGAGTTTTTTGAGCGGATCAAAGGACAGATGATTATTTCATGTCAGGCGATTCCAGGGGAGCCGTTGTATGTGGAGGAGAAATCCGTGATGTATCTGATGGCCAGAGCGGCAAAGATGGCGGGAACGCCGGCGATCCGTACCAGCAGCATCCGGGACGGGCTTCCAGTGATCGGCCTGGTGAAGATTCAGTATCCTGGATTTGAAGGCTATATCACGCCTACCATGAAGGAAGTGGATGAGCTGGCGGCTGTGGGAAGCGATGTAATTGCTCTTGACTGCACTCTGCGGAAACGGGGAGACGGAAAAACGGTAAATGAATTTATGACAGAGGTGCGCAAGAAGTATCCAGATGCTATTTTGATGGCAGATATTTCCAATTACGAGGAGGGGATCAATGCCTGGAAGCTTGGAATGGATATTGTGGGAACGACCATGAGCGGCTATACGGCAGACTCGCCCAAAACAGATGGGCCGGATTATGAGCTGGTGCGCCGTCTGGCAGAGACGGTGGACGTACCGGTGATCGGGGAAGGCAAGATCCATTACCCGGATCAGGCGGTGAAGATGCTGGATGCCGGGGCGTTTGCTATTGTGGTAGGCGGCGCGATTACCAGGCCATTAGAAATTGCCAATCGGTTTATGGCGGCAGGGAAGAACCGTTAGGGGGGAGAAACTGCCCAAGGTGGCACTGCTGTCAATGGGAGTCGGCCTGTCGGCTGTTTCCAGGACGTCTGATCAGAGGCGGCGGGAATACCGGCAGTGCCGCAGAGAGGAGAAAAAATGCGTGCAGCAGCACTGGATATCGGAGGAACGTCCATTAAATCAGGTGTATGGACGGGTGTAGAGGACAAGACGGAAGAAGTAAGGGAGACGCCTACTAATGCAGGACTTGGCGGCAGCTATGTGATGGAGCAGGCTGTAAAGATATTAGAGGGCTACAGCGGTTACGATGCAATCGGCATCAGCACGGCCGGGCAGGTGGATTCCGAGAGGGGGGTCGTTTTCAA
>OBVX01001008.1_pt1 | contig 11199 bp, 5 predicted proteins | sample 1495161 | NCBI WGS metagenome assembly OBVX01 (sample SAMEA2580023, study PRJEB22360) | human gut metagenome | reverse complement strand
AAAAGAAAAACTGCGTCACAGCCTTGGCAGGCCATCGCGCAGCGATTTTGTTCAACCGTAATTTATACATCCAATGATCTATGGAAAAGTTGGAGCAAGGTGCAAAATTCTGTACAGAAAGCGACATAATTTTTATCATTTTTTCATAATAATTGCATATCAGATACAAAACGCTGCATATAATGGCACAATTTTTTTACGATCTTCAAATGCAAAATTCTTTGCAGAAAGTTTGATCGCATAATCCGGCTCATAAGTATCCATATAAACCTTTAAACTTTTCGCTCTTGTATTGTCGGCAGATTTTACTTCAATCGGAATCAGTTTTCCCTCCCGCTGAATCACAAAATCAATTTCCGCACCGCGCGCAGATTCCCAATAATATGTGTGGTATCCATTGATGGATAACTGTACATTGACATAATTTTCTGCCATACCGCCTTTAAAATCATCCAGTTCTTTCACCATATAGAGTATATCGTTTGCCAACAATTCTTTTTTTGCACAGAGCAGTCCCAGATCCGACACATAAATTTTAAATGCATCAATATCCCGATAGTTTTCCAATGGCTTTTTTACCTGTTCTACCTTGTATACCTGTGATACAATCCCCGACAGGCAGAGCCACTCAATTGCATTCTCAAATTCGGAAGCCCGCCCGCCTTTTTTGATCAGCTTATATTGAAATCTTGTATTTTTCTTTGAAAGCTGAACGGTAATATTATCATAAGCCAGACGTGTTTTTTTTATTTCGCTCAGGTTATTATATTTACTCATATCATTGAGGTAACTTGCCAGAATTGTATTTTGTGTATTCCGTACAAGAATATAATCCTTTGTCTGTATAAATTGCATAACACATTCCGGCATTCCCCCCACAACCAGATACTGCCGATAAAGCTGCATGGCTGCATCATGTAGAGCTGCAGGCATCGGAGTGTCTGTCTGAAAACACTTTTTAATCAATTCCACAAGCTGCTCTTCACCCATGGCAAGCATAAATTCTTCCATATCCATAGGATACAACGTTTTCATATCTACCTTGCCGACCGGAAAAGAAAACCTGGTCCTGTTGACTGCCACACCGAGCAGACTTCCTGCCACAATAATGTGATATTCCGGAGCATCCTCACAAAAATATTTCAATGAAGTCAGGGCTCTTTCACAAAGCTGTACCTCATCAAATACAATCAATGTTTTTTCTCTTATAATCGTCTGTCCAGCAATATGGGATAAAATCGGAATCAAATAATCCGGACTGATATTTTCTGCAAAAGTTTCATTTAATTTTGGATTGGTTTCAAAATTAAAATACGCTACATTTTCATAACAGGTACGTCCAAACTCCAGAATGGAATATGTTTTTCCCACCTGTCTTGCCCCCTGCAAAATAAGAGGTTTGCGATGTTCACTACTCTTCCATTTCTTCAAATAATCCATTATTTTTCTATACATCACTTCACCTCCATGAAATGTTTACCTTTAGCATATCAATTATTCGTGTAAAAATCAACGTATTTTTCATTTGTTTTTACACTAAATCGCATGAATTATTTCTAAAATTATACATTATTTAACATGAATCCCGTATTACGATCAAATAATTAAAAAAGAAGCCGGACATCCACTTCCATGAATCTCCGGCTTCCACCATTTCTGTTTAAAATTTAAATACTGCTACTCCGTAAGGCGGCAGCTTATATCCGATCGAATAATCCCGTCCATCACAAGGCTTCTTTTCTGCCTTGTAAGACAGCGGACGCTTCGTATCTTCTGTGTCGGTTCCACCAAACTGCGGATCTGCACTGTTTAATACCAGCTTATAGGTATGTCTGCCCGGCACACCTACCCGATAATCGTCACGCTCTACTGGTGTGAAACTGATCACGAAGAGCAGGTTATTCTTTCCATCCTTACTCTTTCGCACAAAGCTGAAAATACTGCGTTCATAGTCGTTGGCATTCATCCACTCAAATCCTGCCCAGGTCGTATCCTGCTCGTACAGGCATGGATTCTTACGGTACAAATGAAGCAATGCCTTTACCCAATCCTGCATATGTTTGTGTTTCGGATCATCCAGCAGGAACCAGTCCAGTTCGCGCTTCTCGCTCCACTCACGCTCCTGCGCGAATTCCTGTCCCATAAACAGAAGTTTTTTGCCGGAATGTCCCATCATGAATGCATAGCCAGCCATAAGGTTTTTAAACTTATCCCCTTCGAGTCCGGGCATCTTGTTGAGCATGGAACATTTCAGATGTACGACCTCATCATGGGATAATACCAGAATGTACTTCTCACTCTCATTGTAACTCATGGCAAAGGTCATCTTATTGTGATTGTCCTTTCGGAAATATGGGTCAAGCTTCATATAGTCAAGGAAATCATGCATCCAGCCCATGTTCCACTTGTAGCTGAAATTAAGTCCGTCATCCTCTACCGTACCCGTCACTTTCGGCCATGCCGTTGATTCCTCTGCAATCATCACAGAACCCGGATTTCTTCCGAGAATCAGCGTATTGATGTGCTTGAAAAACTCAATGGCTTCCAGATTTTTATTTCCACCATAAATATTCGGAACCCACTGTCCATCTTCCTTCCCGTAATCCAGATACAGCATGGATGCAACTGCATCCACACGAAGTCCGTCTACGTGATAATTCTCAATCCACATCAGCGCACTTCCGATCAGGAAGTTCTTGACCTCATTCTTTCCGTAATCAAAGATTTTGGTTCCCCAGTCCGGATGCTCTCCTTTGCGCGGGTCTGCATATTCATAAGTTGCAGTACCATCAAACTCTGCCAATCCATGTGCATCTTTTGGGAAATGTGCCGGCACCCAGTCAAGGATCACGCCAATCTTGTTCTTATGGCATTCGTTGACCAGATGTGCAAAATCCTCCGGTGTTCCATAACGGGAAGTCGGTGCATAATATCCCGTTACCTGATATCCCCAGGAACCATCATACGGATACTCGGAAATCCCCATCAGCTCAATGTGGGTATACCCCATCTCCCTGACATAAGGAATCAATGTCTTTGCCAGATCGCGGTAGGAATAAAATCCATCATCGTCCCGCCCCGGATGGCGCATCCAGGAACCCGGATGTACCTCATAAATCGCCATCGGCTGCTCATATACTTCCTCTTTGGAAAGTTTTTTTCTGGCATTCATCCATTCCGTATCGGACCAGAGAAAATTGGAAATATCTGTGACAATGGAAGCGGTCTCCGGACGCAGCTGTGCATAGTTTGCATAAGGATCTGCTTTGTACAGCTTTCTTCCGTCCTGTGCGATAATCAGGAACTTATACATACAGCCAATCTGGACACCCGGTACGAACAGTTCGTATACCCCCATCGTCTCCGGTGTCACACGTTTCATCTCATGGGACGTTTCATTCCAGCCGTTAAATTCCCCAATCACGTATACACGGTCCGCATGCGGTGCCCAGACATCGAAGCATACTCCCTCTTCTCCTTCAATTGTCATTTTGTGAGCACCCATTTTGCGATAAATATCATAATGTGTTGCCTGTCCAAACAGGTAACAATCCATCTCTGTAAAATTACTCATAAATACCCTCCCTGTCTTCTCTTATCTATCTTACTCGAAATCCTTTTCCGTTAGTACAATTCTGTCATCATCCGTATAACGGCTGGCGGTCAGAATACTGATAGCTTTCTTTAACCCTCCATGTGCCTCCCGATGAATTGCTTCATCCACAATGTCTTTCACCTCTGTCAGGGTTGTAGCCTGATCCAGTCTCTGAATATTGCTGATCCGGTTATACAATGCCAGAACCGCCATATCATCAATTTTGTATCCAAGTTCCCTGGAATAAGAACGTGCAAACGTGACCAGCTCATCATTTGTAAAAATCGGAACTGAGATCTGTTCACTGAATTTTTTGGCAAATGTTTCATTCTGCGCAAATAATCTCTTGATGCCCTTGGATGTGTCTTCGAGTATAACGAAAAGACCACTCTCATCTGCGTCCAGCAATCCGGATAACTCCGACACGGTCTTTTTCTCCATATCTCCTGCCTGTTCAATAATCAGGCATCCTCCTGCCACCTTATCCAGCAGCCCGCCGACATTTTTCTGGTTCAATGCTTCCGCATGGATCTTTCCAATCTTTCCATCCAAAACCCCGGTCTCCTGCTGCAGGACTTTGATCATGCTGGTGGCAAGTGTTGTTTTTCCACTTCCCTGTCCGCCTTTAATTACGAGATTCCCCCTCGATGCAGTTTCCTTATTTTTCAGATGGGACGAAGCAACTGTCAACGCTTTGCAGAGCTGATCCTCCATGCCCTTCACCGGCATAAAATACGAAAAAATCGCTTTCTGTTCATCGGTCAGTTCTACAAGCGGGATATTCTGTTTTTCCTCTTTTCCCAGATCCACCGGTGTGTCTACCTGTGGAATATGTACTGTTTTTCCTTTCCAGGAAGAGCGATCTGTTTTTCTTCTTACAAAAGCAAACTCTTCTTCCCTCTCCTGTGCAAGTGTTGGTTTCTGTGGCAGATCCTCGATCGGAACCTCCTCAAAATCCTTTTTCTTTGTTGTATCTGATTCTGTCTTTGTTTCCATTTCTTCTACACCACGATTCTCATTTAAGTTTTTGTCATCTTCTGTCACATCGGATGTCTCTTCTGCCGGTTTCTGTGCGGCAGCTTCCGTCTTTTTTTTCTGCTGGGAACGTACCATTTCTTCTAAAGATACTCCCTCTGGCCAAAGTTCTTCGGCATCTGTATCCCTGGCAGGCTGTTCCTCTTTTTTGTTCTCTTCCTCTTCTTCCTTTCGTTCTTCCGGCTCATTCGTTGCCGGCGGTGTTTCCGTCGTTTCCTCCACAATATCCGCCTTCTCTGCCAGTACCGCATCCAGTTTTGGCAATACTCCTGTCAGGCGGTCCATAATATCGCCTGCCTCCTGCAGTGCACGCGCTTTGGCGGATTCGAGTTTCCGCTTTCTGGCATCTTCTAATGCAGCTTCCGCAGCCTTGCGCATTTTCTCCCACTCACTCAGCACTTCCTCAATTGTCATCTGGCCTGTGATCTGATGCTCAATCATGTTTTTCTCATTTGTCATCATGCTCATCTGACCATCGGAGTCTTCTCCCAACAACTCTTTGAAATTTGTCTTGAGTGAACCATCAATCTCCTCATCTGTCTCAATGTGCCGTGTATTCTGTTCCGGCTGTGCCTCAGGCTTTTCTTCCTCCATCTGCATTTTCAGATAAGGGACATCTTCCACCATACGGTTGATATTGTCCAGCGTATCCGTGACCGTCTCTTTTTCGGTTGCATCCATGATCTGCTGCATACCCTTTGCAATTTCCGCCTGAAGATTGACGGTATTAAACCGTTCTGTGTTTACTTCTACTTTTGGAATTGCGACCGGATCATGCACGGTCTCCCCAGCACGCGCCATCTCCTCCACATCAATGTGTGTCAAACCTGCTCTGTCATCTTTTGCCTGACAAAACGACCGATACTTTTCTTCCTGTGTTTTCGTCAATGGCTGATACAGCATTTTCAGTTCCAATGCACGCTCTACATATGGCCCGTCTCCAAACCAGAGAACCAGCTCATCACATGCATCAATACACTTCTCACTCATCCCTGCTTTGTGATACAGATAAGCAAGCTCATATGCCCACTCTTCCGTGTATTCCTGTTCCTTGAGTTCTTCAAGAATCGGTATCAGTTCTTCATAAGAAGCCCCCTGTGCCTTCTGTATATCATAGCGAAGTACATATTTAAGGGTGTCATGAGGCGCAATCTCCACAAACTCATCATAATAATCCTGTGCCGCCTGAAAATCTTTCATCTTGACCGCCACTTCCGCAAGACGGTAAATAATCATTCTTCCGATCGGCGAGCGGTCATATGCCATCAGCAAAACTTCCCGGCTCTCCTCATAACGCTGTACTTTTTCGTACACTTCCCCAGCTTTTACCAGACCATTTACATTTTTAACCTTATTCCAATTGATAGTATCTGCAATATCTGCTGCCTCATCGTATTTCTCTTCCGCATAACGGGATTTCATCTGATCAAGCTTCAGATTATATTCGTATTTGTCCAATTGTTATCTCCTTAAAATATCCCCAAACAGGTCTATCTGTCTATTTTCAAGTATACCATAGGCGGCAATTAGTGTCAAAAAATAATCCGAAAAAAAGAGCTGCACACAAACGCGTACAGCCCTTGAAATTACTGGTTTTTCTTTGTTTCGTCTTTCTTTCCGGAATCTTTTAAAGTTCTCTTTTTCTTTTGTTTTTCCCCGTAATATATGATCGCACTGGTTGCCTCATCTACACCGGCTGCCTCCACATATGCCTCCGTTACGGTTGTAAGGTTTTTCTTCCGTATGCTGTGGTTTACCAGTCTGCGGATAATATAGTAAATCATCGCAAACACCGGAACCCCAAGCAGCATTCCCAGAAATCCAAACAGTCCGCCTCCGATCAGAATCGAAAACATTACCCAGAACGCGGATAATCCGGTGGAATCACCTAAAATCTTCGGTCCGATAATATTTCCATCCACCTGCTGCAGAATAATGATAAATATCAGCAGATACAACGCATGCAGTGGACTCTGGATCACCACCAGAAGAAGTGTCGGAATCGCACCGATAAACGGTCCAAACACCGGAATGACATTCGTCACACCAATGATAACCGCAACCAGTATCGTATCTGGGATATGCAGAATCAGACATCCAAAATAACAGATCACACCGATGATGGCAGAATCTATAATCTTTCCAATGATGAAACCACCAAATACTTCATCTGCCTTGTGGAAAACTTCGATAATAATGTTTCCATGTTTCGGTTTAAAGATCGCATACACAATCTTTTTGCTCTGTCCCACCAGGCTTTCTTTAATGGATAAGACATAAACAACGACAATGATCCCAATGATGAAGTTTAATATGGATTTGACCATCGTGATTACGCCGGAAGTAATCTGCAGCAGATATTGCTGCATCTGTGGAAGCAGATCCTTCGTTGCCCAGTTTTCCACCTGATCCGTCAGTTTTGTCAGCATATCACTGATGGTATCTGTCACTCCATAGGCTCCGAGTTTTCCACTTTTCACCATATGGATCAGGCTTTCCACATTACCAGGCAGTGCTTCCACCAGCCCGGTAACACTTGATACCACCGAAGGAACAATTGCCGCAATCAAAAGTACCAGAATCACCAGAAGAAACAGGATTGCCCCGGCAATGGACAATCCACGTGCCACTTTAGCCGCTGATTTTTCTGATTTCATTTTCTTTTTCAGAAACGGCAGCCAGTGCCGCTCCTGAAATTTCATAACCGGGTTAAGCAGATAAGCAAGTCCCAGTCCGATAATAATCGGCTGCAATGCACCTGTAATCAGATGCCAGGTATCTGCAACCCCCTTGTACCGGAGCACCAGGAAGAAAAATACGGTACAACAGGCAAAGGTGAGAAATACCATCAATCCGATTTTAATCAGAAGAACCGTCTGACGCATGCCATCCTCACTCTGTTTGATCTGTTCCATCTGTTTTTGTTTTTCCACGTCTGTCATACAAGATCTCCTATCCGCGGTAATAATTGATCAGGCAGCCTTTGAGAATAATATCTTTCTCATCCGGTGTCAGTTCTCCCATACGCAGGGTAAATGGCTTTAAAGCACCATCCTTTACCACATATGCCTCAAATTCTGTTTTTCCGTCTGCGATCGCCTCACGGATCTTTGGAACAAACAGGTAATCCAGATTGTGGAACGGAAGCTCTCCCTGATCAATAACAAACGGGATCATACCCCAGTTAATCAGGTTGGAACGGTATCTCTTGGTCGCATATTCATTTGCAATGTTTGCCCATCCGCCAAGTACCTTCTGGCAGGAAGCCGCCTGCTCACGCGCAGAGCCGTCTCCCGGTTTTACTGCAAAAATCGTACTTCCAAAACCAACGTTTGAGCGGTTGACATCGGAGAACGTTGCACGGATGGTATCCATAACCGGATGAATCTCCGGAAGTGCATCTCCCGGACAGGTATCTGCCTCGACAGCCTTCTGTGCCTTCTGTACTTCCTTGGCACGTCCAACATATTCCGGATCCTTTCTGGAAAGTGCAAACTCTGCCAGTCCCAGTGGGTTGGAACGGAAAGAGGATGTCTCACCAGAAGGAATCAGCTCGTCCGTTGTGGTCACCGGATCGTGAATCTCGGAAACAACTTTCAGCACAAGATTCTCTGGAAGCGGGCTCATAGCCGGCCAGTCCTTGATATTTGGCCCAAACTGAATCTCTACGTCCGGATCTGCCACACCCTTGCTGTCAAATACACGATTTTCATAAATGGTCTTATCAAAGAAGTATTTCGGCTTGCTGTAGTTTACATCAATATCGGTAGCTGCGGTAAGGAATCCCTTATTGGCAGCGGTTGCAGCGATAGAACGCGCATCCATCAGTGCTACGGAAGCAACCTGTCCGTTCTGTACCTTAGATCCCTCACGATTCGGGAAGTTACGTGTAGAATGACGGATAGAAAATGCATTGTTCGCAGGCGTATCTCCGGCACCAAAGCATGGTCCGCAGAATGCAGTCTTGACAATAGCACCTGTCTCTAACAGATTGGCAACGGCACCGTTCTTAACCAGTTCCATATAAATCGGAGTAGACGCCGGGTATACACTCAACGTAAACTCGTCCGCTCCAATGGAAGAACCCTTTAAGATATCTGCTGCGTCGCAGATATTTTCAAATCCACCACCGGCACATCCGGCAATGATACCCTGATCTACATACAGTTTTCCGTTCTTTACTTTGCTCTTTAAGTCAAGGTCTACTTTTCCATCAAAACTTACCTGTGCACGCTTCTCGCAGTCATCAAGAATATCCATCAGGTTTGCATTTAATTCCTCGATCGTGTATGTATTGCTTGGATGGAACGGCATCGCGATCATTGGCTTAATCTCGCTTAAATCAAGTTCGATAAAACTGTCATAGTATGCAGTTTCTCCCGGATTCAGTTCCTCGAAATCTCCGGTTCTTCCGTGAATCTCATAGAATTCCTTCACCTGGTCATCAGTTCTCCAGATGGAAGACAGACAGGTTGTTTCTGTTGTCATAACATCGACACCGATACGGTAATCAACACTCAGATTGGACACGCCCGGTCCGACAAACTCCATCACTTTATTCTTTACAAATCCGTTGGCAAATACTTCACCGATAATGGCAAGTGCGATATCCTGCGGACCGACACCTTTCTGCGGGGTACCTGTCAGGTAAATGCCGACAACTCCCGGCATATCAATATCGTAAGTCTTATTCAAAAGCTGCTTTACAAGCTCCGGACCACCTTCTCCAATTGCCATGGTTCCCAGTGCTCCGTAACGGGTATGGGAGTCTGATCCAAGGATCATCTTTCCGCCGCCTGCAAGCATTTCTCTTGCGAACTGGTGAATAACTGCCTGATGAGGAGGAACATAGATTCCACCGTATTTCTTTGCACATGTCAGTCCAAACATATGGTCATCTTCGTTGATGGTTCCACCGACTGCACACAGACTGTTGTGACAGTTGGTGAGTACATAAGGAATCGGGAACTTCTCAAGACCTGATGCTCTGGCGGTCTGAATGATGCCGACAAATGTAATATCATGGGAAGTCAGCTTATCAAATTTGATCTGCAGTTTTTCCATGTTGCCGGATGTATTGTGGTTCTTTAAAATTCCGTATGCAATGGTTTGTTTCTTTGCATCTTCCGGTGTAACAGTCTTTCCTGTCTTTGCCTGGACAGCAGATGCCGCTTCCGGTGAATTAATGACAACATCCCTGCCGTTGACCAGGTATGCGCCGTTCTCATATAACTTCATAGTTTCCTCCTTGTTTTCGAAATCATGGTTAATGGTAATTATATAATAAAATGTATTTTTATGCAACGACTGCAAACGTAATGGATGCCGCAAACAGATCGCCATCTACCAGGATTGCAAACTCACCGCCCATCAGCTGTGTAAGATTCTTTGCAATGGACAGTCCAAGACCGCTTCCCTCTGTCGTGCGGGATTCCTCTCCCCTCACAAAACGCTCCGTCAGGTCTTTCCTCGCCGCTCCCTGTTCCGGCAGCGGATTTTTCGAAATATTTTTGATACGGAAAACCGCATTGTTCTCCTCTACTTCCAGATCTACATAAACCCGGGTATTTTCGAGTGCATATTTTGCCGCATTGGTATACAGATTTTCAATTGCACGGTAGAGCTGCCGTCCGTCTGCCCGGATCATCACCGAATTGTGCGGCAGTTTCGTCACAATGGTCAGCCCCCGTGCCTCAAAACGTTCATTGAACTCACCACCCGTCTGGTACAGCAGTTCTACCAGATCGATGGTCTGCATATCCAGCTGGATATTTCCGGAACTGATCTTTGATGCTTCGACCAGATCCTCCGTCAGCTGTTTCAGCCGCTGGGATTTTTCATCCAGAACCCGGATATAATTACGTGCATTTTCGTTTTCCAGGTTTTCACGTTTGAGCAGATCCACATAATTGACAATGGAAGTAAGCGGTGTTTTGATATCATGGGAAACATTCGTGATCAGGTCTGCCTTCATCCGTTCATTCCGGATCCGCTCCTGAATGGCTTCGCTCAGCCCTGCACGGATATTATTCACAGAAGCTGCAATGCCTCTTTCCTGTCCGTGAAACTGCTCCACATCCAGTGTTGTATCCAGTGCCCCTGCCGCAATTTTTTCAATTGCATGCTGGATCTCATATCTTTCGCGCGCCTTACGCGTACACAGTCTGGGATTCTGTCCGGAGATAAACACCCGTCTAAGGAAGCTTCCTGCCTGATAGATCAGACTGTGTGTCAGAAGGGTATTGTTTTTGACCCGCCGGACAATGCTCATATAAAACAGCAGGAATACAACATCGACCAGATACCCGACTGTTCCGACCGCTACCATCAGTCCGGACAGTTCAAACTGGATGTCATGGAGATTTCTCCCCAAAAAAAGCACAAGATAAATGAATGCCACAAAAAGCACCATCTGGATATCCGTATAAATTTTATCGATCCAGGTCAGGTAAATGGTTGCATCCTCCTCCGACCGGCGCCCTGCAACACCTGTCAGATAGGCAAGGAATACAAAGCTTCCGACCATGCCGATCACCATAAACAGGCTGAGAATACCCAGCCCTCCGATA
>OBVX01001004.1_pt1 | contig 11217 bp, 8 predicted proteins | sample 1495161 | NCBI WGS metagenome assembly OBVX01 (sample SAMEA2580023, study PRJEB22360) | human gut metagenome | reverse complement strand
CAAGCTTTTGAGCCTAAGAATCTCTCGATATTTGGTCATAGTCAAGACCTCCTAGAATATATTTGCACCACGGGGTGCATAGTTACATTCTAAGAATTTATGATAAAGGTTTCCACCACCGGAATGGCGGTTTCCTTAAAAACGGATTTGCGGTTTCCTGAGTCCGGACAGCATGGACACGGAAGCCGGATTATTCAGGAAAACCAGAGTCATGTTTTTTCGTGTTGCCATGAGCTCTGCATCTGCTTCATAGTCTGGATACTCTATATTTTCATTACGACCTCCAGATCCAGGTACGGAACCATATACAAGCTCAGCGATTCCATAATTCGTGATACCTGGTGGAAGGGGATAGGAAAGTGACTCGCATTTATCAAATGCTCTTAAGAAGTCATTCACCCCCGATTTGCTTGCACCCAGCTGTCTGGCAATTCCGCTTCCTGAAAGAGAAAGCGCATAATGTTTGATAATGATGTTCTTGTAGTCTAGCATACATTATTCTCCTGTAATAAATGTATTTTCATCCAATGGATGAATACACTTATTATCTCTGAGACTGTGCCAATAATCAAAGATGATGCGACCGTTCAGCTTCGCAAACTCGGCCGTTTGGATGTGCCATATGCATATAGAAGTTTTATGTTGTTACTTAACTCCTAAATACATCTGCTTGAGCCGAGTATATTTTGTAAAACTCTCCCTTTAACGCCATAAGGTTATCAAAACTCCCAATCTCTTTTATCTCTCCATCCTTAAGAAGAATAATGCAATCAGCGATTTTAACACTTGCCAAATGATGTGTAACTAAAATCGCTGTTTTATCTTTAAGTTCTTGTCTGAAAAGTGTATAATAATAATCTTCTTTAATTGGATCAATTGCTGCTGTTGGTTCATCAAGAACCAACAAAGTGGCATCTCTGTAAAATCCTCTTGCAATAGCAAGACTTTGCCATTGTCCTCCAGAGAGCTCCATATTTCCAAATTCCCTTCCAAGAATTGTCTGTAAATCAACCTTAATATCTTTAGAAAATAAATCAATTTTTGACTGAGCGCTTTCCATCTTATCAAAATCTGATATTCTAACATTTTCTTCTACGGATAACTTATATTTTGCATATTCTTGAAAAATGGCTGTTCTTCTATCTTCACTTGAAACTGTTTTACTCTTTTCTGTTATTACTTCTCCCTTATCCGGTTTATAGAGCCCCAGAATCAATTTACTCAACGTCGATTTCCCTGAACCGTTAACACCGACTAAAGCTACTTTTTCTCCCCTATTTATTTCAAAACTGATATTATCCAATGCACATTTTTTCTGATTAGGATATGTAAAACTGACATTCCGAAAGATAATCTTTGAAAAGTCTGTATAGTCATTATAAATATTAGGTACATCTTTTTCATTAATTAGCTCTATAGTGGCTTCAACCGTACCAATATTTTCAACAACTTCTCCAAAGTGGACTGAAATTAATTCATCCATCATTGAGAACATCCGCTTTAAGGTTGCAAGTATTGCTCCGAAAACACCTATAGTAATCTTCCCATGAATCATTTCTACTGATAAAAATGCAATAATCAATACCATTCCAATGAAAGTTATCAGTTTTCCAGTAATATCCCTTATCATACCCTGTGTATTTGTAGAAAAGATTTTATCCTGAAACTTCTTAAGAGATTCATAAAATTTATTAGAGAAAAAAACTTCAGCATTAAGAAATTTTAATTCTCGAACATATCTAACATTTGTAAAACACGAAATGAAGTGATTCATCTGAAGTTTATATACTGAATTTTCCTCATCCATGTCTGAGAACATCTTAATTTTTGAGAAATGAGACAACATGACCGGAAGAAAAATCAGCGGAAGAAGTATAATCATTTTCTTATCAATATTGAAGAAATACATCCCAAGAAACAAAAAATAAAGTCCATAAAATGTTACCGCATCTCCGAGAACTAGTACTAATTCAATAAGATTACCAGCACCTTTGCAGGCTCTCTCAATTTTGGATAATTCATTCAAATCGTCCAACTTAATTCTCTCTATGTTATTTATTTTCTTATGTAAACAGTCTGTTAAATTATTTACCCCTTTATCAATATAATATCCATAGAGATAATTCTGGTATCCGTTGGTTATTTCCGACAATAAAATCATAATAGCCAGTGCTACAATCGAAAAAACAATTTTTAAGTTGTTATCTCTCCCTATTGAATCGCTAAGGGTATCAATAAAAAACTGCATCAAAACAGTGCTACCAACGATTGCCATTGTCTGTAAAATACCAATAGTAAAATTCTTAATATATGTTTTCTTGTCAAGCTTGAACATGAGTTTTGTTGCTGCAACTGAAGTTTTAAAAACACCACTGTTATGCATCCTGATACCACCCTTTTTGTTTGTTATACATTTCCCTGTACAAATCACTGTTTCTCATGAGTTTCTCATGCGAACCGTGCATCTTAACCTGTCCTTCTTCCAAAAGATAAATGTCTTCCGAAGACTTCACAGAACCAAGTCTATGACTTATCAGTATACTCATTCTATTTCTGCTTAAATCTAATATTTGGTCATAAACTCTCTGTTCTGCCAAAGGATCGAGTGATGCTGTAGGTTCATCGAAGATTAGAAGTGATGCTTCGGATAAAAGTGCTCTACTGATTGCAAGCTTCTGCCATTCTCCGAGTGATAAATCTATGTTTTCTGGATATATTTTCCCAATTTTGCTGTTCAAGTTAATATCATTTGTTAGCTTATTAAAATTAAGCTTTTCAAACATATCTAGAATTTTTGTATTATCCTCGATTTCATGCTTTCTTCCAAGATTGATATTTTCCAAAAATGAAACTTGAAATTTAGAAAAATCTTGACTTACAACAGCAACTTCTGTAGAAAAATTTTCTGCTGAGAACTCCCGCAGATTGATGTCATTAATTAAAATAGTCCCTTCATAATCGCAATATAAACCTTTTATGAGCTTCACAATAGTCGATTTGCCAGCTCCATTTATTCCGATCAGTGCATACTTTCTATTTCCTTCCATTCTAAAACTACAATTCTTTAAGACATATTTTTCTGTCCCAGGATATTTAAAACTCACATTCCGAAATTGAATTGAGTTGATTGTCTCTAATGCTCTGTCTCCATATGTAACCTTTTTTACAACAGAAAGATCCTGTAATCTCCAAAAATCTTTCACATACCCTATTTCTTCATAAATTTTACTTAATGCATCCGCAAATATTCTCGAAACCATATTGGATAAGTTGAATGTAGCATTTACAAATGCAATCATGAATCCAATCGTTATACGGCCATTTTTAACTGGTCCTACTAGAAGAAGAATAATAACAAAAGATATGATATAAAGTACAATACTTGCTGTTTTTTCTTGAGCAAAAATTATCTTGTTGAGTTTTGCCTGCTGTTCGATTAACCCCGTTGCTTTCTTTTTCCATTTGTTGTTTATTTTCTTAAAAAAAGAAAACAATATCCTCTCGTCAGCAAATTCTTTATCCATAATCATACTATCAAAGTAGTCTACTCGCCTCTTTTCTCCAGAGTTTTCCACTTCCAAATCATATACTCGCTTCCCTCCTTTTTTTGCTACTACTGCAACTAATATGGATGCGATAATTATGATAAAAGACTTAATTCCAATCTGATTGAAAAGTAACACAAACAAACTGCCAATTGTTACTGCATATTTCAGTAACGTAAGGCTATTTTTTATCAGCCTTGATAGATGAATCTCTGGTGTTTTGAAAACTCTCATCACTAGATCTTGATTTGCTGCTTCTTCTAGGTTTTTAAAAGCAACATTTTTTACTGCTGAAAACATCATTTTATAGATGTTCCTTCTGATACTTTCTTTGTTGACAATGAAAAAATACTTATTGACAATAGCCACAAGCCACTCAAGTAAAAGAACAAAAGCGAATAAAAAAAATTGAACAATAATAGCTTGAACATTTATTGTGCTTGTAAATGCTACCACAGTATTGATAAAATCTTCTTCCACTATTACAAGTAGTCCCGGTAGCAAACCACTAATTATTGTCAAAACCAACAGTAAAATAGTACTGGGGGCTGCAATACGAAGTATCAGCTTTATGGTAGACAAAAGATTCTTGTATTTACACATCATTTATCATTCTCCAATAACAACACATTGATTTATCAAATTCTTAATCGTATTTACTCTTTTAACATTATTGTATTGTGCGTCTGGATTTAACGCAAATTCTAGCTCTGGAATAAGCACTTTTACACAATGCGTGTGAAGCTCCTGACGACTAATATCGACTACGATTATTTCATTCACTGCTATTGCAAGTTCTTTCTTCAGGTATTCTAGTTCATTTTCGGTTTCAATAACTGGAATATCGCTGAGCTTAATTGTTTTTTCATTAAATGTAAATGGATACTCCAGATTAAACGTTGGATGGTAGATTTCACCTTCCTCCATATCACAATTTTTGTACTTCTCGAACCACAAAGCAGCAGACTGTTCACATTCTGTCAGCGCTCGTCTCGTTGCCATAACAGGATCTAAACTACATCCGATCCCAGCCACCTTATAGTTTTCAAAACCTGGCATATTCTCATAAGTAACTAATACAGGATAAACATTAAATGGTGAAGTAAGCAATCGAACTGTACATTTTACCCCTTTCGATTCAGCGGCTCTTCTGATATCAAATAATTCCTTTTGCCTATCATCAATTTCAATAAGATAACAAGGTAAACCTGTATTTAGGAACAGGCTAATAGTATCATGTTCAAGAATTTCAAAAATCGCATGAATAACAGCATCTTCAAACGAAACTCCCGAGGCAAGACCAATCGTTCCATTAAATCCACCCCCTAATTCAGGGGGGAATTTAACAGCATCCAGTGGAAGTGTAACAAACGATCCATTCAAAATATTTTTTCCAGAGCAAACTCTTCTGATTCCGTAACGCTCAAAGCTTTCAGAAATCAGATTATGCTTTTCACCTTCTACCATTGCAAATGAACGACCTTCAAATTTTTCAGCCGAACACCTTTCAATCATTTCATAAAAGGCTGACAAAAATGCATTCTGTACGGTTAGCCCTTTACCACAGTCACATACTAAATTATTATATTCATCTCTTCTCTTTATAAAGAAGACCGGTGAGCTTATAAAATCACATTCCGATTTATATATGCCCTCTATTCTATTGTCCTGTATAATCGAGGATAGCAGTGTGAAATCCGCAATATTTAAACCTTTTTCCATAATAACCTCACTAACGTATTTTTAAAACACCAATAAAAGATAATAATAATATCATTTGTGCAGTGTTTTGAATATCAATCTCTTTTTCTACCAACATCTGATTTGAGATTTCAGAGAAATTGGTTGTTTTACATTGAATTATATCTATTAGTTTTGCCATATTCTGATTACTGTACAATTTTTCATCAATGTCCTCACAGATTATTTCAAACATCTTGTTTTTTGAGATCCACGCTTCCACCAAAACATCAATATTTTGAATTAGCCTTCCAAACAAATTGGAGTTCAAAAGATTCATGTCTCTATCCCATAAACCATAAATTTGCTTTACTAGCTCCATCTTGTTTATCTCTTTATATTTTTCTTTCTGCATGTCTATTGCATAATCAGGAATTTTTTCAACGATGTTCCGAATATCTTTTGGAATTGTTCTATCCGTTATCTTATGAAACTTTTTCTCAAATCTATCATCGTTGATTACATCAAAATACATTTTTGATGGGTAATTCAATGTCAGCGTGCCAACTGGTATTTTCTGTACGATTACTCCGTTCTTCCTCATACTCTCCGTAAAGTACTTCCAACATGATATGGCGTTTTTTACATCTTCATATCTTTCATAAGGATAGCATATAAGACTGTTCAGTTGAATATCGAGTCCTACATCATACAATTTTTTACAATTTTTTACAGCTGTTTCAGTATAATTGCCCCCTCCTTTCCCCATAAGTTCTATTGTTTTGGGATTTAGGGATTCAACTCCTATAATAACACTAATAAAATTAGAATCCCTCAACCCATTACAGAAGTCAGCTGTCACGATATCAGCTCTTGATGTACATGCATACAGCATATTAATCTCTTTAAGAACCCTGAATAGTTCGGGGTTTTGAGCGGCATAATTCATTGTACAATCACAGAAACTAATAAATGAAATTCCAAACACTTCTTTCACCATTATTAGATCTGCTTTCACCTGTTCTACTGTTTTACATTCTGCAAGAGAGCTTCGATAAATTCTCTTGCCATTCCAATTCATGGAAATTGAACAGAAATTACATCTATATGGACATACCTTACAAACTGAATATGAAATATTCCGCATTCCCCATGTTTCTGGATAACAATCCAACTCAAAATCTTCGACTGCTAAATGACTATAAGCATTCTTTTCGTTAAGTTCAGCCTTTACTAAAAAATCTTCGTTTGTAATTTCTGAAAACAAATCAAGCTTTTCTATCAACTGCTTGACATGCGGCGTCGTAGCATGTTTGCCTATAAGAATGCCTTCACATTCCTTATTTTGCAGTTTAAGGAAATGCATAGTGAGTATTGATGAAAATACTGCAGCAGGCCGCTCACAAACAACATATACACGCTCATAACTCTTCAATTCATTTGCTGTTTGCTTAAAGAATTCATTAAGTTTTTCAAAGCACTCACAACAGATGTTATAATCTAATCCCATTTTTTCTGTTATTTTTTTTATTTCATCATTATAGCCTTCCTTAAATATTATTGCAATTAATAACTCAACTGAATATAAATCTTCAAATGGTATTATATTAAAAGGCACTCGTGCTGTAAAAGGATAACTGAATGTCATCCCACCAGAAAGATATAGCAAATGATTATACGCTTCAAGGTTATAATCAAGAAATTTATATAAAGCACCATCCATATCTTTGAATTTATCACAGCCCAAATAATATTTGTAAAAAGAATACTTAATAGCAATAATCGGAGGACCTGCATCAAAAGTAAACGGCGCTTCAATAAGACTGTTACAACGCATTTTATTTGATGCCATAATTTGCAGAATTCGGAAAATTAAAACATCCCATTTTTAGCCTTGTTATAACGGTAATAATTTTTTCTATTACTGTTATAACAAGGATTCCAGGGGTTCGGGGATGGAAGATCCCCGTATTATTTCTGCACTATTTATTTTTCTGAAAATGGCATATTATAATGTGCTGATCAACAATAAGACATTTTTTCATTTTAATCTCCATTCCGCCGCCCTTCAATTGGCGGCACAAATAGTAATGACAGTATTAAGTATTCCAACTTCTACTCTTTGATGTAAAATAGTTTGTAAGAAGCTACGCTACAAAGCACAGGATGAGAAGTTGTAATAACTTTCTTTGTTTTAGACAGCATTTTAATCAGTGTAAATTCTACCTTCTCAAGCACAAATAAGTGGTGCTACGAGTCCATACACTAAGAACTCTTTAAACACTTTTTTAATTGTGCGACAGTTCAGTCAATGTACAGAAAATCTTGGCATCAATATAGCACTTCAACAAAGTGGCTGAAAGATTTTCGCGAATCTAGCGATATCTCTGTTCGTGGTTCTGGTAATTATTCTTCCGATGATCAGAAAGAAACCTCTCTTCTCAAACGTAAATCACGTGATTTACAAGATGCTCATGTGAACTTCTGTGAAAATTAACTCTATGAGGAATTATATAAAATTCACTGTAAACGGCTGAAATAAACCATTTTTAGAAAATGAGAGTTAATTTTTCAGGAAGTTCACAAAAAAACAATCAACATTCTGAATAACAGAAGTCATTTATCTCAAATTGTCTGAGAAGATAGAAACTGCCAAGGAGACTAAACACCGGATTTCCGTTTTCAGAATGTTGAATTTTTTAGGTATTTCACGCTCAAGATATCTCGCATGACTCCATCACATGCCTTCTAATACAGAAAAAGATTGTAAAGTTGTAAAAACAAAATGTAGAATATTTATAATGATTCTAAACAAAACTATGGTGCTCCGAAAATCACTGTAGAACTGCGCAAAATCAATGAAATTATTTTTGAAAGAACTATTAGCGCATATATGCGCCAAACGGTCATCCATTCAATGTCCTATGTCAAAAAAACTTAGACAATCACCACAAAAGATCTTGATTTTCAGCACTGAATTACAAATTTTGTTAATGAACAGTTTAATCCTGACCATCCCAATGCTGTCTGATGTTAGGATAGACCTGCATCCGGACAATAAATGGATTCGTCTAACTGACCAGTATTATAAATTTATTTTCCACAAAAATAATAAGCATTTGTGATGTCATCCTCTATTCACTTTTTATCATATATCCTTAGTAATATAGCATACTGAATCTAATTTTATTTTCCTTGAGATGCTTTACGTATAGATTCGTCGCGCTAGCAAGATCCACTCTGCTCATGCCTCTTTTATAAAAGGCAGAACCGAAAACTCCTGGTTTAAAAAAGTTAAATGAGGAATCTTTTAAGTTCATTCCTTCATAACTATTCTTCCACTCAATTCCGTATTCATCATAAACATTTGGTTGTAGTTTCTGAATATGACCTGCATGGTAAAACTCTATTTCAATAATTTCTATGTCTGCGTGTTCCTTTATTTTTACCAGTAGTTCCACTGTTGATGAAAGATTAATTAAGTTTTCAGTTGGAAAACCGATGATCAAAAACAACATAAGTGAAATACCATTGTTAGAAATCTTCTCAAGGAGACTCAGCATCTTAGATAAGTTCTGTTTCTTGTTCATAGATTTAAGAACATCCTCATCGCCATTCTCAATACCCAAAGCGATTACAGAACATCCTGTCCGTTTAAGTAATCTGATAAGTTCGTCACATGTTTCCTGAGTTCTGAGATTTCCTTGATATTCAATATCTAATCCTTGGCTGTCAATAGCTTTAAGCACTTCTAACATATATTGTTGATTATTATTCAAAGCGCAGTCTATCACAGTAAATCTTTTAAAACCATAAGTTTTGATATGTTTAATCATTTTAACTATATAATCTGGAGAATGGTACTTTATTTCTCGTCTCATCATACGGGTTCTCTCACAAAATACACATTCAAAAGTACACCCCCTTTGAAATTCTATGTCTGCAAATTCGTATATATCATTCATATCTGAATAATCTGGGAATGGAAGAGTATCCAATTCTACTCTTTCCGATTGGACAATACTACATTTTCTTCCATTTGGACTTTCAAATATTACCTCATTTAACTTATACGAAGGAAGAATTTCTTCTGAATTAAATTTTTTTCTAAGATAATCATAACCCTCGCCGACTACAACAGTATCTATCATTTCGCTCATATGTTCTTCCAACAGAGTAGCAAGTGGATCAAACTCTTGAAATATTTTTATTTCATTTCCAGTTATGTCCTTGTGCGTATATACAGACTGCAGATATGGTGTAACAGGTTCAAAAGTAAATTGATCCATTACTATTATTTCAGTATTTTTCTTATACTTTTGAATAAACTTTGTAAGAATAAATAGTAACGATACATTGTTGGCAGCATAGAGAATTATAGAATCAAAACTTCCCCTCTTAATTATTTCAAGCTGTTTGGAAAAAGCATATCTGGCAGCCTCTACAAGTTTTTTTACATCACTTTCTGGTATGTTAAGATAATTACTAAGTCCTATATCAACTCCCATCATTTCTTCCAATATAATTCTAATTATCGCATCTAGAGACTCATATTTTTGAAAAGTACTGAAATACTTATCTTTATAAGCATCAATATATTCGTATATTAACGCCGAGAAAACGCGAAATTCTTCAAAATTATAATCTATGTATTCCACATAGCCAACATCCTTACACTCATTCCTTAAAATTGCTATGGAATGCCCTATATGCAAACTTGCTGCACCTTCCTTAAAACTCGATAACTTATAAGGAACATTAATAACTGCTACTTTTTTCATTTTAATCCTTCCAATTCTATAAGATTCAAAATATCAAATAATAAGACCTCAGTTACGAAATCTTTGATTTCATTTTCATTTAATGAAAACTGATTTATTTTCATGGAATTTTCATAAATTTCATTTACATGATATTTATGAAAAGCATTTACGACTGTACTTTTTTCTTGTGTATTACTAAAACTCATTATGATGTCATCGGATTTCCATTTTTTATAAAAAAGCTTCCAATGCCCCGATAACAACGCTACTGTATGAAACACAATTGAATCGATCGATTCTGTGTTCTCTAGAACTGAAGATATCAGAGTATTTTTAGACTGTTCACGTTCTTTTTCAGGATAGCACGCCCTAAATGGAATCTCTTTCAGAATTTTTGAAGAATGATATTCTATAATCACCTCTGCATCGTCCATTATATTAAAGTAATTGTAAGAAGGATAATTAATCACCATTTCTCCAACATTCAATTTAGGGACTATTACACCTGTATTTCTTGCTCTTGCAACAAAATCTTGAACCTCGATAATTGATTGTTTGACATCTTCATATGACTCATTCGGATGAAATAACACGATATTAATCTGCGTAACTATATTATTTTCATACAGCTTCTTCACAGCCTCCACAGCTGTATCCCCGTAGTATTCATCACCTTTATTAAAAATTTTTATAGAATTTTTATTTAGAGTTTCTAACCCTATTAGAATTGCTGTACAATTCATTTCACGTAAATTTTTAATATATTCATCATTGATTAAATCGATTCTGCTACTTGCAGAAAAGAATAAATCATTTTCTTTTATAAGTTCTCCAATTTTCACGAAAATTGGTATTCTCAAATCAAATGTACAATCGTTAAACGTTAAGCCTCCCACCTTACACTCATTAACAAGATACTCTATCTCCGATTTACATGTATCATAATCAAATATTACTAAATCGTCCTTCACCAAACCTGTTTTATCCCATAACATTCTTTCGGTGCAAAAATTACATTTTGAAGAGCATCCAAAACTAATCTGATAAGGTATTATCCTTATTCCATAGTATAGTGGATATTTTTTTATAATCTCTTTTAATTCAATAGCTCTGAACAATTCCAATCTCGAGATCTTCTTCTTATGAAAAAAACTTGGTTGTTCTATTCTATCTAGTATAACGAATATTAAATAATTGCTATATTAAATTGATACTGCTTCCTCTTCACT
>OBVX01001002.1_pt1 | contig 11266 bp, 10 predicted proteins | sample 1495161 | NCBI WGS metagenome assembly OBVX01 (sample SAMEA2580023, study PRJEB22360) | human gut metagenome | reverse complement strand
CCGCGCCACCATTACGCGCACGGCTGGTGCCAAGCTCTTTAACTCCACGCCCATGGAGCAGACCGTGTGGATGAGCCACCGCGACGCCGTGTCCGAGGTGCCCGAGGGCTTTACCGTTACCGCCAGCACCGACGTGTGCCCGGTCGCTGCGATGGAGTGCCCCGAGCGCAAGATCTTCACCACGCAGTTCCACCCCGAGGTCAAGCACTCCGAGTACGGTCAGCAGCTGCTGAGCAACTTCCTGTTTGAGATCTGCGGCCTGGAGCCCAACTGGAGCATGGACAACCTGGTCGAGACCATGACGGCCGAGTTCCGCGAGAAGGTCGGCGACGACCGCGTGATTCTAGCCCTGTCCGGCGGCGTCGACTCCTCCGTCGTGGCTGCGCTGGGTGCCCGCGCCGTGGGCAAGCAGATGACCTGCGTGTTCATCAACCACGGCCTGCTGCGCAAGGGCGAGCCCGAGCAGGTGGAGGAGGTCTTCACCAAGCAGTTCGATGTCGACTTTATCCACGTCCACGCCGAGGACCGTTATGCCGAGCTTCTGGCCGGCGTGACCGAGCCCGAGGAGAAGCGCCGCATCATCGGTACGCAGTTCTGGAAAGAGTTCTTCGCCGTGGCGCAGCAGCTCGAGACCGATGGTAAGCCGGTCAAGTACCTGGCTCAGGGCACCATCTACCCCGACATCATCGAGTCTGGCGCTCGCAAGACGGGCGGCAAGACGGCCACCATCAAGAGCCATCACAACCTGATCCCGTTCCCCGAGGGCGTGCACTTCGACCTTATTGAGCCGCTCGACCACTTCTTTAAGGACGAGGTCCGCGCGCTTGGTCTGGCGCTGGGCTTGCCGGGTCACATCGTGTTCCGTCAGCCCTTCCCGGGCCCGGGTCTTGCTATCCGCATCATCGGCGCGGTCGACAAGGAGAAACTCGAGATCCTCAAGAACGCCGACGCCATCGTGCGCGAGGAGCTCGACGCCTACAACCAGCACCTGTTCGAGCAGACCGGCGAGCGCAACTCCGAGCACAGCTGCTGGCAGTACTTTGCGGTCCTGCCCGACATTAAGTCCGTCGGCGTCATGGGCGACGAGCGCACCTATCAGCGCCCGATCATCCTGCGTGCCGTCGAGTCCAGCGATGCCATGACCGCCGACTGGGCCAAGCTGCCCTACGACGTGCTGGCCCGCATCTCCGGCCGCATCGTTGCCGAGGTTCCCGGTGCCAACCGCGTGTGCTACGACATCACGTCCAAGCCGCCTGCGACCATCGAGTGGGAATAGCGGGAAAAGGTAGCGTAACACAAAGCAGCAGGTAGAAGCTCCTCACGTTCCTGTGAGGGGCTTCTTTTTTGCGAAGTTTGGTGCAAGAATGCTGCAACAGGACGAAGCCCCCGATTCTGTTGCAGCACTTTTGGAAAGGTAGTTTTGGAGATGGCGAGAGACACAGTAAGAACTGCTCACAGCATCACGATTTTGTAGGTCCAAGCTTCGCGATGGCGTCATCTTTATTCATGTCGCACTTCATTTCCGTCTCGCCCGTCAATCTCTTTCAACCTCAACAGCCAGCGTCTCATGCTCCCGTCCCCAAAGAAGCCGAGCAGAGCTCCGTCGCAGAAACGCTCCGCTCTCACGGCTCCCAGCAGAAGCGCCATCACCGCCTGGCCGTCGAGTTCCGATACATCTGCCCCAGACATTGCTTGGCTGCCCCACTCGAGTCCGTTGCGTTCAAGTATGTCGCGGTAATGCGTGGGCTCGTACTCGGGATGCTCGTCGACGAAGTCGTAGATTGATTGTTCGACGTCAGCAACCGTCGTTCCGTAATTCACGTAGGGCATCTTGATTGGGTCGTTCATGGTGCCCTTGCTCTCTCGGTCTACAACCCAGTTGCCAAATCCCTCGGCATTCTCAATCGCAGGCAGATGTTTTGTCAGGCTCTCAAACATAAGCCGCTTCTTTTGAGAAATGAGCTTCAGCAATACCGTCGAGCTGCGAACGTATTGTCTCGAAGGGCTGGTTCAGGTCCAATGTCCTCACGCTTATCTGGTTACCGCTCATCTGATACACACCATCAGGCTGCACGTCTTCGTCGGTCTTGGCGTAGAGCAGCATGCCCGACACGCTATGCTGCTCGTGAGTGCTGGCGAGCTCCGCTTCCTTGTTCTTCACGTAGGTGAAGATCTGGTACAGGTTGCCGGAGTGGACACTTTGCTTGTCGAACTGCTGTTGCGTCGTGTGACTGTAGTACTTCGCGTCGATGATGAGGACGGTCCTGCCTCGTGTGAGCGTTATGTCGGTGTGCATGGCGGGGAGCATGTCATCGAAGCTGTCGTCGAGCGCCCAGCTGATGTACGGCGCCCCCGCGGAAAGCTCTGGGTGCTCACGTCTGTAGTACTCGAGGATGAACTTCTCGTACAGGTGGCTCATTCGCTGCTCGTCGAGGAAGTCCATCATGCGGAGACTCCCGCTCTCCCGCGTCTGGAGAAGGCCCTTCACGACCAGCCAGCACACGTTCATGAGCATGCGATAAGTCTGGTTGTTTCGGTCGAAGCGCATGTGCCAGTCTTCGCCCGAAAGGTTCACGTCTTCCACGTCCACGAAGTACGGAAGCAGCCGTCTAAGTGCCTTCTTGCGCGCCTTGTCGATGTCCGAGCGAATCAAGAGCATGATCGTCGCCTTGAGGATGCGATTCATGCACGTGTCCGTGCTGAACTCGTCGTAGCTGCAAACCAGCTGCCTGCGCAGAATCGAGCGCGTCTTCAAGGACTCGGAAAGTTCGATCTTGCCCCTCGGTGAGGAGAGCATATCCTCGCGGTCGACGTACTCCCGGCCAAGGCCGCGCTTGAGCTGCAGGCTCACGCCCCGTGACAGTATCTCGGCGAGGAGGTCGGCGGTGTTGTCGAACTCCTCGGCTGCGATGTCGCGGTAGCCCTGCCCCTGCAGCGTCTGGAACGCATAGGCGAGCATGTGGTAGATGTTCTGTATCCGGATCACTGGATTGACCTGCGCAGCTTGCCGGCCCACTCGTCGACCTTGGTGGGCTCGTCGAACCAGTACTCGCGCAACATCGGCACGAGCTCGTAGTTGACGATTGCCGAGAGTTTATCGTCCGTTACGTCGTCCGGGGACATGCGGCAGAAGTAGCTATGGCCGATGCAGAAGCCGTCTCCCAGCGACTCGTCGGACGCGATCGCCTCGTTCAGCTTCACGACGCAGGAGATGAGCCTATCGAACTTCTCGCTGGCAAGTCCCTCCTGATAGGCGATGAAGCTCTCCGTGTCGAAGGCGGGACGGAGGTCGAAGAACGCGAAGCGGCGGCGCAGGGCGTAGTCGAGCATGGCGAGCGAGCGGTCCGCTGTGTTCATCATGCCAATGAGGTATACGTTGCTCGGGACGTAGAACAGCTCGTGCGAGTAGAGGAGCTGCAGCGTGTTCCTGGGCCCGCGCTTGTCGTTCTCGATGAGCATAAACAGCTCGCCGAAGATCTTCGAGAGGTTGCCACGGTTGATTTCGTCGATGATGAAGAAGTAGTCGTTGTCAGAATCGTCCTTCGCATTCTTGCAGAAGTTGTAGAACGCGCCCTTCTCGAGGTCGAAGCCCTGCGCGTTCGGGCGGAACCCCTCTATGAAGTCCTCGTAGCTGTAACTCTGGTGGAACTGCACCATCATCACACGCTCGGCGTCCTTCACGCCCATCATGGAGTAGGCCAGGCGCTTTGCGGCGAAGGTCTTGCCTACGCCTGGGGCACCCTGCAGGATGATGTTCTTCTTCGCGCGCAGGACGTTGACGAGGGTCCTGTAGTGCTCGCCGTCCATGTAGACCTCCGAGAGGAAGTCCTCGAACGTGTACGCTGGGTATTCAACCTCCTCCGTGTCTTCCTCGACTTCGCCGCCCTCGTCCTCGAAGAACGAGTTGAGCTTCTCAACGAGGTCGGGATAGGCGGTGATGTCCGTCAGGGTCTTCACGGCGAGGAAGTCTTCCGTGTGCCACTCTCCTCTGTTCGTCCAGCGTACCCTGCGGATGTTCGGATAGGAGTCGCCATTTTCGTCGAATTGGTAATCCCCCTCAACGATGCCGCGACCAATAATTACGCTGCGGCCCCGCTTAGCAAAGACAACGTCGCCCGGCTTGATTTCGCGCGAGAACTGCCAGAGCGCGAGCGCGGAGTTCTTCTGCGAGTACTTGCTACTGTACAGGGTGCGCAGGTTCTTGCGGATGTCTTCCTTGCTGGCGTATTTCTCGACGTCGCCGAGCTTGCTCCAGCCGACGCCCATTACGCCACGTGCGTAGAAGTCATCCCACCTCGCGGCACCGTCTCCCGGGGAGTAGGTCCAGTAATGTGTGGTCTTGACCCCCTCGTCTCCAAGGGAATTTTCTTCCGCCTTCTCGGCTGCAGCCTTCTCGGCGACCTTCCTCTCGCGGTTGACGCGCTCAGACTCCACGAAGGCGGCAGCCGTCAGCGAGGGGAAGTCTGCATACGAGCACTCTTCGCTTCCGAGCTCCGACTTGATGGTGTCGCAAATGGCGAGGTAGCGATCTCCGTCATGAACTGGCGAGTCCTTCTCCTTCGGCACTTTGCCGGCGATGGCGGTGCCAGCCTTTGCGACGTCGGCCATGAACCAGCGGTTGCGCGAATCCAGGCTGATGAAGTTGTAGGGCCTCACCCAGTAGAGGCCCATGGTGAGCTTCCAGCCAAGTGTGAACTGGATGACGGTGGTATCGAATGCCTCGACGAAGGCCTTCCGGGTTTCCTCGTTGTCGTCGGCGGCCAGTGCAAGTTCGGCCTCGAACACGTGCCAGAGGTTATCGATGTCGTGCTCGCCGCGACGTTCGTCGTTGGCGAAGGCATAGAAGGTCGCGTTGAGGTTGTTGAGTACGGGGATGCCCTCGAAGTCCGTGGGCTGATCTGCCCCAATGTCGAACACCTCGGCGATGCCGGCGATGATCTTTTGCCGGTTTGCGTCTGTGATGCCCTTGTTGAAGAGGCCGAAGACGGTGAACGGATCGATGTCTTGGAGCTCATCTGCCTCAAGCTTAGGGAGACTCATCCCGATTGATTCATAGACAGTTGCTAGCATGTTTATCAAATCGTCGCGCCTGTCTCGATAGGTCAGCAGCTTGTCAGATAACTCTTCATAAAAGCTAATCCAAGTAAATTTTGTGCTGGTCATTATAGTCACTGCCTATCTTGTGCCTCTGCCAAGGCGCCTTGCTTTCAATGTCTTTCCATATGCGTCTACATGCGCGACAGGTATCTTTATCGAATCTAAGTACACCAACGAGTATCTTTGCATCAATGTAATCCAACGCTTCGTCGATATTGCGCCCATTTCTTACTACTCCGTCAATTATGCTGATAACGTTTCTTTTTAGTTCGGGATTAATGTTCAATAGACCAGTATTAAGAACATGGATATTGCCAACTTTCTTGGGCAGAATCTCAAGCACACCGCCCCCACAGCTTCTGCCGTAAAGCTCCGTGAATGCGAACGCAATGCTGTTGTAATAGGCGATAACAGAACAGACGTTCGATAAAATAATATAGCATCAGATGGCGGGCACGGTTTCAATCGAATCCGTGCCCGCTGCTGTATGTGTGTCCTTGCACGCCCAATATGCGCCGTAAAAGCCGTCTTCTTCAACGTCAAAGTGAGCGCGCTTTATTTTTGTCTCTTAGAATCTTATTTTCACGATTTGCATTTTCATCCCGTTGTCACCGACCCTTGCGAGAAACCGGAAAAAGCCGCTGACGGAAGGGTCCCTCAAATCGTTGTAGCCCAGCATATAGCCGCGACTTGTGACCTGCAGACGGCTGTCCCACGTGCCGATTTCCTTGGCGGCATCCGAAACCGCAAAATATGCCCCCACATCCTTGATTTTTGCAGTCTTAAGCCATGTTTTTGCGATCATCTTTACTGCCGTCCGATTGGCAGCATCAAAGACCAGCACGCCGCCGGGGAAAGCGTCCGCCATCCCCCGCACCAGTTCCCGGACCTGCTGGGTCAGAAAGTAATAGAACACCCCGGAGGCAAAGAACACCGCCCCGCCGGAGGTATCGATTTTGCTAAACCATGCGGTGTCTTTCAGGTCGCAGGGGATATTTTGTTCTCGATCCCCAGCGGGCAGTAGCTGCTGCCGCAAGGCAATCACATCCGGGAAGTCCAGATTGTAGATCTTGCATCTACCGTTGTCGCAGGTTCTGCCGGTGTTGTCCAGCCCGCAGCCCAGATTGACCACCGCCGCATTGGGGTGGCCTTTCAGGTAATCTCGCACCTCGAAAGCAAGATCACTCTGCCGTGTGGCCACCTCGAGCGCACCAAAGCGTTGCATCAGGCTGCGGGAGTTTTTCTCTGCCTCTGAAAAGTCGTAGTCGATTTGGTCGAGCAGACGAACTGCTGTTTCATCCCTGTAAAGGTTCGGGTACAGCTCCGTACACAGCTTCCGGGAATACAGCGGGAGGATCAGCGTCTCCTGCACGGTGTTTTTCTCAATTTTACATTTCATAGGCTACTTCCTCAGTGAATAAAAACTGTCATAAGTGCCGCCACCGCAGCCGCAATCCAGCACCTTGGCATTTGGCGCAAGTCGTAAAAATCGAAGTCCCCACCGCGCCACAGGGCTGTGGCCCAGATTCATCATGGCAACCATAAGTTCTCCGCCGAGGCCCACGGGCTTGCGGGTGTTTTCAAAGAACGACATCTGGCCCCTCCGATTTCGTGCATTCCGCATAGGTCAACGGGAACGAGGCCTTCAGCACCGCGCTTTTCTGCACCGCCCAGCCGTTTTGACGCAGGAAACGCAGGTATTCCTCGCTTGTCCACCTGCTGTGGAGGGGGAATCCCGCCATACTCATGAAAAAGGCTTTTGCCTTGCCGGAAACCGAGTTTCCCGCGTGGGTGAAGGTTGGCGCGATGAGCACGCCGTCGTCCTTCAGCACCCGCCTGATTTCTTGCAGGGCCTTTTCCGGATGCGGCACTATGTGAAGCGCGTTGGACGCGATCACCACTTCGAAGGACTTCTGTGCATAGGGCAGGCGGAACATATCTTGTACGGAAAAGTGTAACTTTGCGGATTGATTGTCTCGCTTTGCTTCAAGGATCATCTTTGCAGAAGCGTCCGTAGCCTCGATGTGCGCCGCCGCATTCACGATGCTCTTTGCGATAAGCCCCGTGCCGGTGGCAACCTCCAGCACGGTTTTTGCTTTCACCACCGGCCTGATCAGCTCATACATCTTCTCATACGCCGCCCGGTCGTTTCGCATGAAGCGGTCATACCGACCGGCATTCTTGTCCCAAAAACCCTTGCGTTCGTGCATGGCCGTCGCCCCCAAATAGTTAGAGCCATCTAACTATAACACACGAACCATGCAGTAAGATGAGGCTAACCTTCTTTTCTTGGCTAAGACGCATCTCTCCGGTTTTCGCTTATAACGGCGCGAGTCAGATACTAGGCTGGAGCTGAAGAAGGGGCTTGGCGGGCAGGTAGGTCGATACCGGTTCCCGGAACGGTGATCCAGCCAATTACACCAGGGCTCTAGTCATTGAGTGGGAGTAAGCCGATGGGGCTTTGACTTGCACTTTTGAGTGCTGCACTGTGCCGCTGAGTTTCGTTTCGTACGAGAGTCACGGCAAAGCCACCAGCGACATTGGTGAGTAAATCCGATTATCGAGCCTCCGTCCCCATGTTGGAACGGAGGCTTTTTCTTTACCTTTTTTACTCCCTTGGGGGTGTGGATGGTCGATGGTATAGAACTTGTTGATGGAATACTCGACGTTCTGGCCCAGGTACTCGTATTGAAAGATAAGCGCGAGGTCGAGAAAATAGAACAGCAGCATGGCCGCGGCAAAGAGGAACGAGCGACGCCGCGAAACGAAGTAGGCCGAAAGCGACACAGAGCCCGATGCCACGCAGACGGGCATCACGAAGATGGTATAGAGGTAGAACGCTGTCTCCAAAGCGAGCCTCCTCGATAATGCACAGAGTCCGATGATGAACCATGGCGATCTAGGGCGGATTAGGCTGCATCATGCGTTGAGAAGCCGGCAAAAAATGCATTGGCTTTCATCTACCACAGAAACCAGTTCAATTTCAATACGTCTAGGCGTTAGGATTATTGGGGATTAGGTGTGCGGTGAGCTATCGTAATCTGAAAATAATCTTGGTTATTTCTTCTCAAAACTACGGGTGCGCCCCATGCTGTGTGGCGTAAGGGAGCGTCTCGCTCATTTCGGGGCGCTTCTAGGGAGCGCGGTCCGCAAGGGGCGGCCCGGCCAACGAATTTTGAAGGAGATTTCAATGGTCAAGGATTACATCGACACCAACGACTTCACAAAGGAAGAGCTGCTCGGCATGGTCGATCTGGCCATCGCCATGAAGGGGCTCATAAAGGAGGGCGGCGAGTACCCGCACCTGCTGAAGGACAAGACCCTCGGCATGATCTTCCAGCAGGTGTCCACCCGTACCCGCATCTCCTTCGAGACGGCCATGACCGACCTCGGCGGTCACGCCGAGTTCTTCGGCCCCGGCTCCATCCAGCTGGGTGGCCATGAGTCCATCGAGGATTCCGGCCGCGTCATGGGAAGCCTCGTCGACATCCTCATGGCCCGCGTCGATCGTCATAAGGATGTAGTGAGCTTGGCGAAGTACTCCGCGGCCCCCGTCATCAACGGCATGAGCGAGTACAACCATCCCACCCAGGAGCTCGGCGACCTCATGACCATGATCGAGAACTTGCCCGCCGGTAAGAAGATCGAGGACTGCAAGTTTGCCTGGATCGGCGATGCCACCCAGACCTGCGCGTCGCTCATGTTCATCTGCTCGAAGATGGGCATGGACTTCGTGCAGTTCGGGCCGAAGGGGCATCAGATTCCCGACGGCTGCCTGCATATAGGCACCGATGAGGAGCGTGCTGAGTTCGGCAAGAAGCTCATGGCCATCGGCGAGGAGAACTGCAAGGTCTCCGGCGGCACCATCACCATTTCCGACGACATCTCCTGCATCGAGGGCGCCGACTTCGTGTACACCGATGTGTGGTACGGCCTCTACGACAGTGAAGTCTCCAGCTCCAGCTACATGGATGTGTTCTATCCGAAGTACCAGGTGACCTGGGATATGATGAACGTTGCCGGTCCGAACAGCATGTTCATGCACTGCCTGCCCGCCAACCGTGGCGAAGAAGTGGTTGACGAGGTCATGGACGATCCCGAGCGCTCCCTGTGCTGGGTCGAGGCCGAGAACCGCAAGCACTCCATTCGCGCCATCCTGGCCACTCTGTGCCCCCAGAGCGAGCCCGACGAGCAGAAGGCCGCGGCATACCGCGCCACCATCAATGAGCGCATGGCGGCCTTCGGTAAGCACGGTCTGTAAGACGTACCAGGTCGGGCGAGCTGCGGCTCGCCCGCCTTCTCGCATGTGTGAACAGCGTGAACAGGGGACGTAGCTCTGTTCACACCAGGACCCATGTCGGCGCCGGTCAATGCCCGCGATGTTTCTGCTTGCGCTTCAGCTTTCGCTGCTCGAAGCGCGCCACTTGGGGTTCTTCGCGGGCTTGCTTGTTTCAGTGGCCTTGTCGCCGAAGAACGAGAGCTTCTCCCATTCGCTTGTAACGAATCGCAGAATCTCCTCATCGGACGGCTCCGCGCCGAAGACGATGCGGGCGACGCCATACCTTCCGCCCTCGACGTGCTCCGCCAGCCCGACCCAGAATTGGCCGTCGTGATATACGGTCAGAGTGGACGACACGCTGATCTGCATGGTTGGTTCCTCCTTTATGTAGATGACCATGCAGAGAAGGGACAACCAAGGAGGCAGGTTACTGATGCGGACTAGCGCACGCCCACGACTACCCGACGGGGACTGTGTTTTCATCTCTGGTGGTTGGATTGTAGCACGTGCGAATGCGCCCGGCATCGCTGCTGACATGGCGCTACTGGGATTCGCTCCTCGATGCATCCTTGTGCACATTGCCTTCTCGGTTTCGAAACTTTAAAAAAATTCGAGTTTCGAAACCGAGAAGGAGTGGATGTTACCGTGATAATCAAGCGGTTGACTGCCGTTGCCTAAGCAGTCTTGTCATATCGTTGCCACAGTCCCCGGCGCAGTGCGCAGCTCCTGCCGAATCTTCCGAAAGCGTTTCGGGACTTCGGCAAGCTCCATCTTCTGCGGGGCATCGACCGTGCCCGCTTCCTTCGCCGTTTCGTAATACCAGCACTTGTAATCTACCATCTCCATGGTGTGCTGCAATTCCGCCATCTGCTGTTTCAGAACTTCTTGTTGGCGCCGGAACATGGCAAGGCGCAAATCGATGGTGTCGTCTCCTTGCAGCGCCATCTCGATGTACTGCCGGATGTCCTTGATGGACATCCCGGCTTTCTTCATGCAGCCGATCACCTGCAGCCATTCGATATCCGATTCCCGGAACATGCGAATGCCACCGGAGGAGCGCTCCACGAAGGGCAGCAGCCCCTCCTTGTCGTAGTAGCGCAAGGTGGACGCCGCAACCCCCAGCAGTTTCGCCATTTCCCCCACCGTATAGACCATCTGAAAACCCCTCCGAATTATTCCAAAATCCCCTTGACTTAAAGTTAACTTCAAGTTCTAGGATGCACGTGAAGTTCAAAGGAAGCATGCTTCCAAACGGAATGATTGTCAATCATAAGGAGGGGAATCGAACGTGAACAGGCCGTATGTTTTCTGCCACATGATGTGCGCTTTGGACGGAAAGATCATGGGCGGTTACATGGGAACGCCTCAGGGCAGAGCGGCGGGCGATGCGTTCTACGACATCGCCTTCGGGAAAGAGCCCTTTTACCATCACCAGGGCTGGCTGTCAGGCAGGGTGACAACGGACGACAACTTCACCTTCTACAGGAAGCCGGACCTGGACGAAGATGCGCCGGCCGTTCCGGCAGGTGATTTCATCGCGCAGCCGGACTTCGGAATGTTCTATGTTTCCGTGGACCCCCACGGCAAGCTGGGGTGGAAAAGTAGCGCCCTGCGCTATGTGGATACTACTGCCCATGTCGTCGAGGTGCTGACAGAGCAGGTCGGCAACGCCTACAGGGCATTTTTGAGAAAGCTGGGAATCTCGTACATCATCGCGGGAGAAACGGAGCTGGATCACGGTCTGGCCCTTTCCAAGCTGAAAGAAGAATTCAACATCGAGACCCTGATGCTGGGCGGTGGTGGCGTGCTGAACTGGTCGTTCCTGCAAGCGGGGATGTGCGATGAGATCAGCATCGTGTTGGCGGCGGCGGCAGACGGGAGCCCGGATAT
>OBVX01000993.1_pt1 | contig 11361 bp, 5 predicted proteins | sample 1495161 | NCBI WGS metagenome assembly OBVX01 (sample SAMEA2580023, study PRJEB22360) | human gut metagenome | reverse complement strand
GGATTCAGCGGCGGATGGTGGGGGCATATCCCGGCTTAAAGGCAGAGCGGCTGATTGCAGGACAGAGACATGAGGCGGCCGAAAATGAGCACAGCGCAGAGAAAACGGTTTTTGCCGCCGGCTGCTGTTTTTACAAACTGACAGCGCTTTTCTTTATCGGAGCCTTTCTGGGGGATATCACAGAGACTGTTTTCTGTTACAGCCGGACGGGAATTATCATGAGCCGAAGCAGTGTGGTATACGGGCCGTTCAGTATCGTATGGGGATTCGGCTGTGTCCTGCTGACTGCGTTTTTATATCCTTACCGGGAGAAAAATGACCGGTATATCTTTCTGGCAGGCACCATCTTGGGCGGAGCCTATGAATATATATGCAGTGTGTTTTCCGAACTGGTTTTCGGCACCGTATTCTGGGATTACAGCGCCATTCCTTTTAATCTGGGCGGTCGGATCAATCTGCTCTACTGCTTTTTCTGGGGCATTGTGGCGGTAGTATGGCTTAAAATACTGTATCCCTTTCTGTCCAGGGCGATTGAACGGATTCCCGTGAAATGGGGGAAATTCCTCTGCAACGGACTGATCCTTTTTATGGTCTTTGATATGGCGGTATCCGGCCTTGCCCTGGGACGGTATTCGGCCAGACAGGATAAGGAAGTCCTTCAGAGCCAGATGGGATCCCAGGAGGCCTCCCTGCAAAAAGCGGCGGGAGAGGAAGAAAGGGCCGGGACAGAGATGGGGCGAGAGGAAGGAAACACCCTGGCAGAGGGGCTGAACGGCTGGCTGGATTATCATTTTCCAGATGAGCGAATGAAACGGATCTATCCCAATGCCAAATTTGTAGACTAGCACAGCTTGACATTTTATGGCCCAGTCATTATAATAAAATCGTTATAAGAAAAAGGCCATGAAGGAGACAGTAGCCCTTTCCGAAGGCAAAAGAGAGCCGGTGGCGGTGGAAATCCGGTGTCAGTAGGGAAGATGCGAAGATCGCTCCGGAGCTGCCGGCTGAACGCTTAAGTAGGCCCGGCCGTTTTTCCTGCGTTAGAGGAACTCATATGACAGTATGCAGTAACAGGTGGTTAAACGAATCCAAGACTTTCGTCCTTTTACGGGGACGGGAGTCTTTTTTTTATAACAACGAGGCGTTCGCAGGGCGCCGCCTTGTTGTTTGCAGTTCAGAAAAGATTCTTTCCTGTGAGGCATCGCAAAGGCTGCGGCTTTTCACATAAAGAAAAAGCTGCCAAACCGTGTCCTCTTGGAGGCTCTGAGAGTGCACAATATCGAATGGAGGTAGACTAGGATGTACAACAAGGTTCCCACAGACTTAAAGTTTGTAGAACGGGAAAAAGAAGTGGAAAAGTTCTGGGAAACAGAGCATATTTTTGAAAAGAGCATCAAGATGCGCGAGGGCTGCCCGCCCTATGTGTTCTATGACGGCCCGCCGACAGCCAACGGGAAACCTCATATCGGCCATGTTGAGACCCGTGTATTTAAGGATATGATTCCAAGATACAGAACCATGAAGGGCTATATGGTACCGAGAAAGGCCGGCTGGGATACTCACGGACTTCCCGTTGAGCTGGAAGTAGAGAAGAAGCTGGGCTTAGACGGGAAGGATCAGATCGAGAAGTACGGCCTGGAGCCGTTTATCAAGGAGTGTAAGGAAAGCGTCTGGAAGTACAAGGGGATGTGGGAGGATTTCTCCGGCACCGTAGGTTTCTGGGCGGATATGGAAAACCCTTACGTCACCTATGACAATAATTTTATCGAATCTGAGTGGTGGGCATTAAAGCAGATCTGGGATAAGGGCCTTTTATATAAGGGCTTTAAGGTAGTTCCGTACTGCCCCCGCTGCGGAACCCCCCTGTCATCCCATGAGGTGGCTCAGGGCTATAAGGATGTGAAAGAGCGCTCCGCCATCGCCCGCTTTAAGGTAAAGGATGAGGATGCTTATATTCTGGCATGGACCACTACGCCATGGACTCTTCCAAGCAACGTGGCTCTCTGTGTAAACCCGGATGAGGAGTATGTAAAGGTAAAGGCTGCAGACGGTTATACCTATTATATGGCTCACGCTCTGGTAGAGAAGGTGCTGGGCGAAGAGACTCAGATCCTTGAAACCTATAAGGGAAAGGAACTGGAATACAAAGAGTATGAGCCTCTTTATGACTGCTCTAAGCCATACTGCGAAAAGCAGCACAAAAAGGGCCATTACGTTGTCTGCGACACCTATGTAACCCTGACGGACGGTACAGGTATCGTACACATCGCGCCGGCCTTTGGTGAGGACGATGCCAATGTGGGCCGCAAATACGACCTGCCTTTCGTACAGCTGGTAGATGCAAAGGGTGATCTGACAGAGGACACTCCGTTTGCGGGCAGGTTTGTAAAGGATGCGGATCCCCTTGTATTAAAGGATCTGGAGGAGAGAGGGCTTCTGTTCTGCGCTCCTGATTTTGAGCACAGCTATCCACACTGCTGGCGCTGCGGGACCCCTCTGATCTACTATGCAAGAGAATCCTGGTTCATCAAGATGACCGCGGTGAAAGACGATCTTATCCGCAACAACAATACCGTAAACTGGGTGCCCGATTCCATCGGAAAGGGCCGTTTCGGCGACTGGCTGGAAAATATCCAGGACTGGGGAATTTCAAGAAACAGATACTGGGGTACGCCTCTTAATATCTGGGAGTGTGCCGGCTGCGGACATCAGCATTCCGTAGGCAGCATCCAGGAGTTAAAGAGCCTTTCAGACAACTGCCCCGATGAGATCGAGCTGCACCGTCCTTATATCGACGCAGTGACCATCCCGTGTCCTCACTGCGGCGGTGTGATGAAGAGAGTGCCGGAGGTGATCGACTGCTGGTTTGACTCCGGAGCTATGCCGTTTGCACAGCATCATTATCCGTTTGAGAACAAAGAACTGTTCGAGTCCCAGTTCCCGGCTCAGTTTATTTCCGAGGCCGTAGATCAGACCAGAGGCTGGTTCTACTCTCTGTTAGCAGAGTCTACCCTGCTCTTTAACAAGGCTCCTTATGAAAATGTCGTTGTCCTGGGGCTTGTATTAGATGAGAACGGACAGAAGATGAGCAAGTCCAAGGGAAATGCCGTTGATCCCTTTGAGACCCTGGCAGCTCACGGCGCAGACGCCATCCACTGGTTCTTCTACACCTGCAGTGCACCGTGGCTTCCCAAGAGATATCAGGATAAGGCAGTGACCGAGGGACAGAGAAAGTTCATGGGTACTCTGTGGAATACCTATGCCTTCTGGGTTCTCTATGCCAATATCGACGAGTTTGACGCGACAAAATACAGACTGGAGTACGATAAGCTGCCTGTTATGGACCGCTGGCTCCTATCCAAGATGAATTCCATGGTAAAGGCGGTTGACAATAACCTGATGAATTACCAGATCCCTGAGGCGGCAAGAGCGCTCCAGGAGTTTGTAGACGATATGAGCAACTGGTATGTGCGCAGAAGCCGCGAGCGTTTCTGGGCAAAAGGTATGGAACAGGATAAGATCAATGCCTATATGACCCTGTACACTGCCCTTGTGACCGTTGCAAAGACAGCGGCTCCCATGATCCCGTTCATGACAGAGCAGATCTATCAGAACATTGTAAGAAATATCGACGGGAATGCGCCTGAGAGTGTCCACCTGTGCGACTTCCCGGAGGTAAAGGAGGAGTGGATCGACCTGGCCCTGGAGTCCGATATGGATGAGGTGCTGGATACCGTCGTTATGGGCCGCGCCGCCAGAAACACCGCCAATATCAAGAATCGCCAGCCCATCGCTCAGATGTATGTAAAGGCGGATCATGAGCTGTCTGATTTCTATGTAAAGATCATTGAGGAAGAATTAAATGTAAAGAAGGTAACCTTTACAGAGGATGTACGGGCATTTACCTCCTATACCTTTAAGCCTCAGTTAAAGACCGTTGGGCCCAAGTACGGAAAGCTTCTTGGGAAAATCCGCCAGGCCCTTACAGAGCTTGACGGCAGCGCTGCCATGGATACCCTGAATGAATCCGGCGCTCTGACCTTTGATTTTGACGGTCAGGAGGTTGTCCTTACAAAGGAGGATCTGCTTATCGACGTGGCAAAGAAGGACGGCTATGTGACAGAGGAGGATAATTCTGTGACCGTTGTTCTGGATACCAACCTGACGCCTGAACTGATCGAGGAAGGTTTTGTACGCGAGGTGATCAGCAAAATCCAGACCATGCGTAAGGAAGCCGGCTTTGAGGTGATGGATCATATTGCCGTATATCAGGATGGGAACGACCGGATCGCAGAGCTTGTTAAGGCCAATGCCGACGAGATCAAGAATGAGGTTATGGCAGACCACATCCACCTGGGCCAGATGAAGGGCTTTGTAAAGGAGTGGAACATCAACGGCGAAAGCGTAATGCTTGGCGTTGAAAAGCTGATGTAGCAGGGACAGGAAGCTGCGAGGGCAGATGGGAGTATTTAAAAGCAGAGCGTACTCCCGGCAGTGGTTCTCCATAAATGTGAGAATATGCGGGAGTACACAGAGAAGAAGGAGGAGAGTCCAATGAGTCGTCCGGATTTTGATAAGGCCGCATTTAGGAATTCCGTGATCTATAATGTGAAAAATATGTTCCGCCGCACCATTGACGAGGCGACACCTCAACAGGTGTTTCAGGCAGTGGCCTATGCGGTAAAAGACGTGATCATTGATGAGTGGATTGCCACTCACAAGGAGTACGAGAAAAGGGATGTCAAGGCAGTTTACTATCTGTCCATGGAATTTTTAATGGGCAGGGCGCTGGGCAACAATATCATCAATATCTGTGCACGCAAAGAAATTGCCGAGGTATTGGAGGAGCTTGGTTTCGACTTAAACGCCATTGAGGATCAGGAGCCGGATGCAGCCCTTGGAAACGGCGGTCTGGGCCGCCTGGCCGCCTGCTTTCTCGATTCTCTGGCAACTCTGGGATATCCGGCCTATGGCTGCGGCATTCGCTATCGCTATGGTATGTTTAAGCAGAAGATTGAAAATGGCTATCAGGTGGAGGTGCCGGATAACTGGCTGGAGAACGGCAATCCCTTTGAGATCCGCCGCCCTGAGTATGCCGTAGAGGTAAAATTCGGCGGTTATGTGCGCATTGAAAACCGGGACGGCATGGATCGTTTTGTCCAGGAAGGATACCAGTCTGTGAGAGCTGTGCCCTATGATCTGCCGGTGATCGGCTATGGAAACAACATGGTCAATACCCTGCGGATCTGGGATGCGGAGCCGATTAACACCTTCAATCTGGATTCCTTTGACCGGGGAGATTACCAGAAGGCAGTGGAGCAGGAGAATCTGGCCAAAACGATTGTGGAAGTGCTCTATCCTAACGATAACCACTATGCGGGGAAGGAACTGCGCTTAAAGCAGCAGTACTTCTTTATTTCCGCCAGCGTGCAGCGCGCAGTGATCAAGTATAAGGAACTTCACGGCACAATCCGCGGCTTTCAGGATAAGGTGATATTCCAGTTAAATGACACGCACCCTACAGTAGCAATCCCTGAACTGATGCGCATTCTTTTAGATGAGGAAGGGATGACCTGGGATGAGGCATGGGATATTACTGCCAGAACCTGTGCCTACACCAACCATACCATCATGTCAGAGGCGCTGGAAAAATGGCCCATCGACCTGTTTTCCAGACTTCTCCCCCGTATCTACCAGATTGTGGAGGAGATCAACCGCCGCTTTGTAAATGAAATCCAGGCCCGTTATCCGGGAGATCAGGAGAAGATCCGCAAGATGGCTGTTGTCTACGACGGCCAGGTGCGTATGGCTTTTGTGGCCGGATTCTCCGTAAATGGTGTTGCCAGACTGCATACGGAGATTTTAAAGCATCAGGAATTAAAGGATTTTTACGAAATGATGCCGGAGAAGTTCAACAACAAAACCAACGGCATTACACAGAGGCGTTTCCTGCTTCACGGCAATCCCTTAGAGGCAGACTGGGTGACTTCCAAGATCGGAGACCAGTGGATCACAGACCTTTCCCATATTGCAGAGCTTCTTCCCTGCGCGGAGGATAAGGCGTGCCAGAGGGAATTTATGGAGCTAAAGTACAAAAACAAGGTCCGCCTTGCTGCGTACATTAAGGAGCATAATGGAATTGACGTAGATCCCAGATCCATTTTCGATGTGCAGGTAAAGCGGCTTCACGAGTATAAGCGCCAGCTGATGAACATCCTTCATGTGATGTATCTGTATAACCAGTTAAAGGATCACCCGGATATGGATATGGTGCCCAGAACCTTTATCTTCGGCGCCAAGGCGGCGGCCGGCTATAAGAGAGCCAAGCTGACCATTAAACTGATCAACTCCGTAGCAGATGTGATCAACAATGATAAATCCATCGGCGGCAAGCTAAAGGTGGTATTTATCGAGGATTACCGCGTATCCAATGCTGAGATTATTTTTGCGGCGGCGGATGTGAGCGAGCAGATCTCTACGGCCAGCAAGGAGGCCTCCGGTACAGGCAACATGAAATTTATGTTAAACGGCGCGCTGACCCTTGGAACCATGGACGGGGCCAACGTGGAGATCGTAGAAGAGGTGGGAGCGGAAAATGCCTTCATCTTCGGTATGTCCTCCGACGAGGTGATCGCCCATGAGAAGAACCGCGATTATCAGCCTATGGACATCTTTAATAACGATCAGGAGATCCGCCGGGTGCTGATGCAGTTAGTGAATGGCTTCTATGCACCGGACGATCCGGAACGGTTCCGGGATATTTACGATTCCCTCTTAAATACAAAGAGCAGCGACCGCGCAGACACATATTTTATACTGAAGGATTTCCGTTCCTATGCTGAGGCTCATAAGAAGATCGATCAGGCATACAGAGATTCTTCCTGGTGGGCAAAGGCGGCGATCCTCAATATTGCCCACAGCGGAAAGTTTACCTCTGACCGCACCATTGAGGAATATGTGAGAGATATCTGGCATCTTAAAAAGATCACTGTGGAAGTGTAATAGACCGCAGCTGCCATCCATGGATGGGAGAAGATCGTGAAAGATCCGGCTCCGGCGTCTGTAACAGGGCGCCGGAGCCTTTCTGGCCCTGAGGGCTGCATACAAAAGAACCCCGGAGAGAACATCTGTGGGTATACATTATACAAGGGAGGTCATGACATGAAGATACGTGACATTTTAGCAGAGGGAAAGCCGACCCTGTCATTTGAGGTATTTCCGCCAAAAACCCAGGATGCGTTTGCGTCGGTGGAACAGGCGGCAGAGGAGATCGCAAAACTGGATCCGGCTTTTATGAGCGTTACATACGGAGCGGGAGGGGGAACCAGTGACTATACGGTAAAAATTGCATCAGAGCTTCAAAAGACCTGCGGGGTAACGCCTCTGGCCCATCTGACCTGCGTATCCTCTACCAGAGAAAAGGTACATCGCGTTCTAGAGGAATTAAAGGCACATAAGATCGAAAATATCCTGGCTCTGCGGGGAGATATCCCCCAGGACGGAAATACACCAAAGGTGTACCATTATGCCTCTGAACTCATCCGCGAGATCCGCGAGGCGGGAGATTTCTGTATTGGAGCTGCCTGCTATCCAGAGGGCCATGTGGAATCGGCCAACAAAACGGTGGATATGGATTATCTGAAGGAAAAAGTGGAGGCAGGCTGTGATTTTGTCACCACACAGATGTTTTTTGACAACAGTATTCTTTACAGCTATCTGTACAGGATCCGGGAAAAGGGGATTACCGTGCCTGTGATTGCCGGGATCATGCCTATCACCAATGTAAAGCAGGTGAAGCGGAGCATCCAGATGTCCGGGTGCTATATGCCGGCCCGTTTTATGTCCCTGGTGGATAAGTTCGGGGATGATCCGGCGGCCATGAAGCAGGCGGGAATCGCCTACGCCACGGATCAGATCATTGACCTGATTGCAAACGGGATCCGGGGAATCCATGTATACACCATGAATAAGCCGGATGTGGCTGCAAAGATCCGGGAGAACCTGTCGGATATCATAAAATAGGAGGCCTCAGAGATGGATATTTCCGCTGTGAGCAGGAAAGAAGTGCTGCGTTATCTGGGATATAAGGGAACTATGGAAATCCAGGGGGCGGTAGAGGACGAAGTGGAGGCCTGTCTGGAACTTTTAGGGCAGAAGGCGGAGCCGAAGCATCTGGTTCGTTCCTTTCCTCTGCGTTTGGGGACGGAATATGAGATCGACTGCGGCTGTTTTTGCACCCGAAGCAAAAACCTTTCTAAAAATCTGCAGGAATGTGAGATGGTGCTTGTGTTTGCAGCCACTCTGGGCCTGGGAACCGATTATGTCATTCAAAAATATAACCATTTACAGATGAGCCGGGCCGTGATCCTTCAGGCAGCGGCGGCGGCTATGATTGAAGAATACTGCGATCAGGTCTGCAGAGAGCTTAAGGAAAGGTATGAAGCTGGGGAGTGGTATCTGCGTCCAAGGTTCAGTCCGGGATACGGGGATTTTCCGCTGGAATGTCAGTCCTCCCTTCTGGACGGCCTGGAGGCGGGAAAACGCCTGGGAATCCGGCTGACGTCCGGGTGTCTGATGATGCCCTCCAAGTCCGTTACAGCGGTTATGGGACTTAGCAGGAAGCCTTACCGGTGTGAAGTAAAAGGCTGCGAGGCCTGCGGGAAAACAGATTGCGCCTACCGGCGTGAAACATAAGCGAGGTTTAAGGTATGAATATTTTACAGGAAATGAGACAGCGCCGCCTTTTTTTTGACGGCGGTATGGGAAGCCTGCTTCAGGCAAAAGGCCTGCGGGCGGGAGAACTGCCGGAGCGGTGGAATGTAACCCATCCGGAGGAAATTACCCGGATCCATCTTATGTATCTGGAAGCCGGGGCGGATATTATGACCACCAACACCTTTGGGGCCAATGGATTGAAGTATGGGGATGAACTGGAAGAAATTGTAAAAGCGGCGGTGGAGAATGCAAAAAAGGCGGTACAGGAGGCGGGGCACGGCTATGTGGCGCTGGATCTTGGGCCGACGGGAAAGCTGCTGAAACCTTTGGGGGATCTGGAATTTGAGGATGCGGTATCTCTTTATAAAGAAGTAGTGTCTTACGGTGTCTCAGCCGGGGCGGATCTGGTGCTGATTGAGACCATGAGCGACAGCTATGAGCTGAAGGCAGCGGTACTGGCGGCAAAGGAAGCGGGGATTTCTCCTGAGACGGGCGAGAGGCTTCCTATTTTTGCTACAGTCATTTATGATGAAAAAGGAAAGCTTCTTACCGGTGCAGATGTGTCTTCTACGGTAGGTCTCTTAGAAGGCCTGGGAGTGGATGTGCTGGGAATCAACTGCGGTCTGGGGCCGGTGCAGATGAAGGGTATCCTTAAGGAGATCCTTCAGGTGTCGTCCACTCCGGTGCTGGTAAATCCCAATGCAGGACTTCCAAGGAGCGAGGGCGGAAAGACCGTTTATGACATTGACGCGGCTGAGTTCGGACAGGTGATGGAAGAAATTGTAAAAATGGGCGCGGTGATCGTGGGCGGCTGCTGCGGAACCGGCCCGGAACATATCCGTGAGACGGTGATGCGGTGCAAAAAACTTCCGGTGAACTGGCCGGAAAAGAAACGCCGGACGGTGATCTCATCCTATTCTCAGGCGGTGGTATTCGATCGCAGGACAGTGATCATCGGAGAACGGATCAACCCTACAGGAAAGCCGAAGTTTAAGCAGGCTCTGCGTGATAACGATCTGGAATATATTCTGCGGGAGGGAGTGAACCAGCAGGATAATGGAGCGGATGTTCTGGATGTAAATGTGGGGCTGCCGGAGATCGACGAGCCTTCTGTGATGGAGGCGGTGGTAAAAGAACTCCAGGCGGTAATTGATCTGCCGCTGCAGATTGATACGTCTGATGTTGAGGCAATGGAGCGGGCATTAAGGGTTTATAACGGAAAAGCGCTGATCAATTCGGTTAATGGAAAAAAAGAGGTCATGGAACAGATTTTTCCGCTGGTGGCAAAGTACGGCGGCGTGACGGTGGGACTGTGCCTGGATGAGGATGGAATACCGGAAACGGCAGAGGGCAGGATCGCGGTGGGAAGAAAGATCATCGAGACGGCAGCCTCTTATGGAATCGGGCCGGAGGACATTATTCTGGACGGTCTGTGCATGACGGTAAGTTCCGATAATAAAGGGGCGCTGACTACACTGGAAACCCTTCGCAGGATTCGGGATGAGCTGGGCGGCAAGTCCGTGCTGGGGGTGTCCAATATTTCCTTGGGGCTGCCTCAGCGGGAGATCATCAACAGTGCTTTCTTTACCATGGCTATGGAATGTGGGCTGAATGGGGCTATTATCAATCCAAATTCTGAGGCTATGATGCGGGCTTACTACAGCTTTAACGCTCTGATGGACCGGGATCCCCAGTGCAGCCGGTATATCAGCATTTACAGCGGACAGACAGGCAGTCTTGGGCAGACCATACGGCAGGGCGGAAAGGAAGGAGCGCAGGAAAGCACCGGCAGCGCATCCTTAGGGGCCTGCATTGAGCGGGGACTTAAGGAGGCTGCGGTGGAAGCGGTAACCCTCCTTTTAAAGGACAAAGAGGCTCTGGAAGTGATCAATACAGAGATGATTCCGGCTTTGGACCGGGTGGGAAAGGGCTTTGAGAAGGGAACCGTATTCCTGCCCCAGCTTCTGATGAGCGCCGAGGCAGCCAAAGGCGCGTTTGAGGTCATTAAGGCAGAAATGGAAAAGACCGGCCGGGGCCAGGAGAAAAAAGGAGTCATTATCCTTGCTACGGTTAAGGGGGATATCCATGATATCGGAAAGAATATTGTTAAGGTTCTTCTGGAAAACTACAGCTACGAGGTCATCGATCTGGGAAAGGATGTACCGCCTGAGACCATCACAGAGGAAGCGGTAAAACGCCATGTTCCTTTAGTGGGGCTGAGCGCGCTTATGACGACCACTGTTCCAAGCATGGAGGAAACCATTCGCCAGCTGAGGCAGAAAGCGCCCTGGGTGAAGGTGATGGTGGGCGGCGCTGTGCTTACCAGGGAGTATGCGGATACCATTGGGGCAGATGCCTACTGCAAGGATGCCATGGCGTCGGTTCACTATGCAGAGACGGTGATTGGATAAGGGAAGGCAATGCCGCCGAGGCGGCAATATATCAGAAAAGAGGAAATATATGCTTGATAATCAAAGAGAAAATATAAAGACTCTCTTAAAGGGAGCCTGGGTCGGCGGCACGATGACCGTGCCTGGAGTCAGCGGCGGGTCGATGGCCATGGTGCTTGGAATTTATGACCGCCTGATTACCTCTGTGAGCCGTATTTTTAAGGAGCCGGGAAAATCCATCCCCTTCCTTTTGTGG
>OBVX01000991.1_pt1 | contig 11394 bp, 15 predicted proteins | sample 1495161 | NCBI WGS metagenome assembly OBVX01 (sample SAMEA2580023, study PRJEB22360) | human gut metagenome | reverse complement strand
ATACAATTATCTTTCTTCATCTTGATTCCAACTCCGACTTCTCCCCGGAAGCCATTGACGGTTTCTCCCTGCATACCAAGCAACATATTTGTATAAGAAATTCCTTCTCCAAGCTCCAGTGTACAGTCTCCGATCTGAACTGCTTCCAGAAGTTTTGCAGTTGCTGCCACCGAAATATACTTTCTACTCAACTGGAATTCCAAAGATACCTGATCAAGAGAGGCAAGGCTTACATCGCCGACCCATTCTTCCAACCCTGGCTTAAATTCAGAAACCTTTGCCACCGCTACCTCAAATCCTCCTTTGTATTTCAGTTTCAGAAGTTCTCTCATATCCAGCTTGTCCATCGAACTGATTTCCTCCACACCAAGTGAAAAATCTGAAAAGGTTACCGGGACTCCCGAAATTGTCGTATTGACCGGGTAGTCTGCATACAATTCCACGCCATCCAGTTTCCATTCTTTCCACTGCAGTTCCAGTCCCATGCCATCGCATAACATTGCAACATTGACAAGTACTTTCGCAGAAACATCCCCACTTAATGTATTCAGATTTAGTTCCGCTGTACCAAGATTACAGTAGATTGGCATATTCCCAAAGAGTGCATGATAATTTTTCTCATCTTTCTCCCCAAGACTCAGTGAAATCTCACAGCCAATCTGCTTATTATTCATGATAATCTGTTCTGTATGATCAAATTCAAATGCAAACGGACTTGCAGATTCTGCTGTCTTTAAAACATCATCCTGAAATGGGAGCTCGGTCTGTACACTTTCAAACTCAATGACTGCCTGATTTGGATACAATGCGATCGTCGCATAATCAATCCTTGAAAAATCCTGCAGAATGAATGCTCCATTTGAGACCGCCGGTTTCACCGGATACTTATCCGAGGAAGCATCTGTCAGCGGATCATTATACAGTGTCATTTCCGAAAATCCCGGAAGGGAAGCATACATTCCATACTCTGCAAGATGCTTTGCATATCCTTTTGCAGTATTTCTATCATACTGTACATAAGATCTCCGACAGCGCATAAGTACTTCCGAATCTTTCTTCAAATCTCCTTCTAGTTGGACACTGTCCTGGAATCCAAGCCATCCATTCATTCGGATATATCCGGTCAGTTTTGTCGTGTCTCCGCAGACCTCTTTCCCGGTAGAAGTAAATATATAATTTCCATAACGAACCGTATTCAGATCTCCTGAAGTGATCACAAGCCCAGACGGGAATACTCTTCGCTCTCCATTTGCCGTCACATAAACGTCATACACTCCACATGCTGCTCTCGCCGGAATCGCTATTTTCCAGCTTGTGTCACTTTCATATTTGCATTCTAACTCATATTCCATTGCCCCGTGAAGAGATACCGAAATCTTATTTTCTTTCTTTAAATCCTTTCCCGTCAGTCTCACCTTCTGGGGGGCAGGAGACTCATAGAGAAGCTTCGTATCTAACCCATAAAATATCATATCCTGAATCTGCAGATCACTCTCTGGTCCCAGATCTTCCTCTGTCAGATCATTCTCATACAGATAATACGATCTCTCATCATAAATCTTCCTGTGTCCTTTATGTTCCACTCGGAGTGTCCGGCTCTGTGTCATCGTGTCGACTGCCTGATATTCAATCTCATAACGGTTCTTACTGATCTGATAAATATACTGATAGAAAGAATAGAGCGAATTGGAATCCGATACAAAGACATATGCTCCGTTTCCTGCATCGGAATAAGTACTTAGCACTTCCGACTCTACATCCGCACCAAGCCCCATCGAATACAACAAAATATTTCCGTTCTCACAGGCGGAAGTGATCTTCTGAAGTTGCTCCTCTGAAGGGATACTATCCTGTCCATCCGACATGATCACCGCGATATTCAAGGCATCTTTTTCTTTTGCCAGCATCGAAAGTGTATATTCGACCCCACTGTATATATTGGTTCCACTGTCAGAACGGAAAGACTCCACAGACTGCTCCAATTTCTCCCTGCTGCTTCCCGGCTCACAGACCCCTTCTAACACACCGCTTCCAAATGGAACAATCCCGATATTGACCTCATCCGCAAGCTTCCCTACAAATGTAGAAACTGCCTTCTTCAGATTCTCAATCTTCTCTCCTTCCATGCTGCCGGAATTATCGCAGCAAAGCGCAATATTTACTGTGTCATATTCCAGCTTCTTCACTTTATAATCAGGAATTTCTACCCCGCAATCAAGGATTTCCACATTTTCCCGGAACTTCTCTTCGGTGTCTGCAATCCCCTCCTCCAAAGAAACTACTGCCCGAACAGTTTCAAACTCCTTGGTATCAATTCCCGAAATACTTACAGATGCCGCCTTCTGATTCACAGTATCTGTGACATACTGCGTGAAATCTTCCTGCCTCTCTTCTTTATTCTCCTGAAAAGTTTCTTCCTTCTGTCCGTCTGTATCCTGAGAATGATCTACAATCGGAACGATATGATCAACGGTAAGTTTCGCATAAGTATCAATTTCTTTCAGCTGTTCTTTATCTTCTTTCTCCGATAAAATCCGATTCAGTTCTCCTGCCGGACCACGATAAGCAGCATCCTCACTCCTTGCCACAGTATCGAGCGCTTTATCCAGGCAGGAATTCGCACTTGTCTGATCTCCACTCTCGTAGGCAAGCCTTGATGCCTGCATATAAAGCTTTGACGGTTCTTTCTCTTCTTCCTTCCCCGCTGCCTCTAAAAGTCTGTCACGCATCCAGAAATCATATGCATCTTCACTGTCATCAGACGCTTTCTTTAACTGCTTCAGCGTCTGATCGATCAGTTTCTTGTCTTCTCCGGTATACCTGTATCCCTTTTTCTGCTTATTTACCCAGGAAAGTGCCTGCTTGGCCTGCTCTGTCTTTGCCTGCAATTCTTCATTTTTACGGAGCATGGATGTGCTGATCAGTCCCTGACGATACAATTCAGAAAATACAAGCAGCTGACTGCTGTCCTCCCAGGCATTCATCTCCTGCGCAATCTCCCCATAATTTTCCTCTTGGATCTGCCCTTGCATTTTGGCAAGCTTCATCTCCCGGAGTTTCCATATCTCTCCATCCGGGATGTCTGCTTTCTTTTCTTCCTCTTCTCCATCCTGTTCTTTCTGTACTGCAAGATAATAGGAAACTACATCCTCTGTCCCTGTCTGCTTTTCTGTACAGGAAGATGCCGCTTCCTTCAAAAGCGATTTTGCATCCTCTCTCGCATCCTCATCCGCTTCCTTCTTCGCCCTCTCTATCACTTTCAGCTCATTTCTTCCAGCTGCCTTTGACTTTCTGTCAATCAGCATCCGGTACAAGCCTTCCGCACCGTCATAGTTTTCCTGCAATCCATAAAGCCTTGCCCGCGCAAGCAGATAGGCATCATCATATACCCCCGAAGAGAGATAATTCCCCAGAAAAATTTCTGCCTCCTCATATGCCTCTTCTTCCATAAATCCATAAGCAAGTCCAATATAGACGTCCTCCAATTGCTCTGCCGATGCTGTTTTCTCATCCTCTTTCCGTTCACTACCCGTGAAAATAAATATCCCGGCAAGCACTGTCGTAATTCCAAGCAGAACAAAAACAGCACTCCACACCAGCCTCTGCTTCCTGTGAACTACTATCAACAGACATACGCTCACTAGCGCTGCAAGCATTCCCACGATCATCTGCAATCCCGTCCCCATAATCCCCCTCCTTCTCATTTGTACACTGTCTCACTTTGTTTCCTCTTCTATATACGAAATTTCTCTCACCGTTTGACAGAAATAAAGTCTATCTTTATTATAACAGTTTCATTTTCTGACGTCATTATTTTTCTATGTAGGAAACAGACAAATTCATGCCGTGACCAAAAAGGGGGGCACAAATTTAAGAAGCAGGAAACCTTTCGATTCCCTGCCTCTTCATCTGTGAATATACATTCTGATCTGTTCAGGATCTTCTTCGCCCTGAACCATACAGAAAAGTTCCCATCCATATTTTTCATAAAAATCTGTAAGATCCGTAATCAGATAGAGTGGTGTGATCCCTTTCCGCTTCATATCTGCTACAACTGTATGCAGTAAATGTCCTGCGATTCCTTGCCCTCGATATTCTTTTTTGGTATATACGCACATACATTCGGTGTAAGATTTTTTTGTTATGAAAATCATTTACAATGACCCCAAGACCTCCCACAATATTATCCCCATCCAGACTCATTGCGATAAATAAATTTACTTTTCTCATAACACTGTCCTCCAACTTCTGCTTTATCTGTCTGCTCATTTCACTTCTGTTTTCTATAGCCGAAAGTAATTTATCTTTTCTTTTTCGGCTTCGGTGCTGGTAATTCATCATACATAACGTGAAACAGACCTGTTAAAAACTCCTTACTGTCAACTTCTTCGACCAACAGCATCTCTTTCGCTCCATCATAAGGCAATTCATACGAAACTGTTGGCATATAACTAATTGCTGATTTCACCGGTTTTACAAGTAATCTATCATCATAGATACCACCTACAATCTTGCCATGATAGTAAATAATAAATTCTCCCATCATAGATCGATAAGTAATTTCTTCCAGATCCGATAACTGCCCTAAAACAAATTCTAAATATTCTTTACTTGATGCCACTGCTAAACCTCCAAAGTCAAATTCATGTGTACTTCCACGCTCTTCGTAAGACTGGAATTTCACAGACTAATATCCTCTATATTCGTGGAGCAAATCACCTAGTTTTTCATTTTTCAATATAAAATCCATCAAATATTCTATCGTTATTTCAAATTGAGTATTTCCGTCCTTTTTAAGAGTTTTTGTTGCAAGTACTTGCTCACCTTGTTTTGATGTAATTCTAAATCCATGTATAATCCTATTTCTCATATTCACAATTTCTAAAAATAAGTTTTCAATTTCTTTATTTCCAGTTTTATTAGAAATAGTATCTGATATACATTTCCTAAGCAATCCTGATTCTTTATCAATCAAATCATACCAATTAAATGAATCATCTGTGTTAATGATATTTTCTATTATAAATCCATTATTTGAACTAAAAACACATAGAGCACTACCTAATAATTCCCGATACTCTTTTGTTGGCAATGATTGTCTACTATAATTTTCGTACACCGCTATACCTCCAAATTCAAAATTGTAGCACTATTTACTTACTACTGGTTTGCCGTCTTTATCAAGTAATGGTGTAAATCCCGCTGCATTTCCGTTTCTATGGAAAACATAATTCACACCGGTTTCTGTATCAACCCAAATTTCCACTACATCAATCGTACCTTGTTGATAAATCTTCTTAAAACGATCCATAAGTATTCCTCCTTAAAAATTCTAATTTGTTATATATGATTCTTTAAATTCTCCACTTTTTATTCACTTGATTTTCTATTACCATTACATTAAATGCTAAACTCTACAACAAAAAACAATTAGAGTATATTTTCCAAATAGAAAAGAAACTCTTCTTTCGCAAGTGGTTCACAGTGACTAAAATACAGCAATAATAATCTGTTGATTGAATCGTCTGTATCAAATCTTGAACCCGATCTTTGTCCATGTATCCATTATCAAAAAAATCTGCTCTGGTGATGTCCCCTAAAAACAACACCTTTTCTTCAAATACATAAACACAAGTGGTGTCATCTGAATGTGAAGAAACCGTATGAAAAATTTGAGCTGTGATGCCGCTCAAATCCAACGGTATATTATCAGAAAATGCTATATCTGACAGCACAATATTTAATTTATCCTGTCCACAATGTTCTTTTTCAAAATGAACATCTTGCTTTTTTAGTATTTTGATATAGTTGAGGTCCTTTGCCTGTTTTTGCTGATCTTTTAGAAACTCATTTGTTTTATCGTGAGCAATACTGATTCCATTGATGGCATGCACACCAAAAATGTGGTCATGATGCCAATGTGATTTCATTTTTGTCCCACCTTTCAGGTAATAACTCCGGATCATAAAAACTCTTTTCCTCGCAAATCCATTTTAGTTAAACCAACTACTAACAATCCAATAAAAACTACCGTGTTCACAAATAGCAGCAGAACAATACTTTTTACCACCCCGAAAGTAAACAGTATCAAGAAAATTTCTATTGACAACACAATAAAACACATATAATTTGTCAAATACGCTGTTACAATTTCTCCATAATAATTGTTCATCTGTAATTTTACATAGATAAAAGGCTTTAGTAGATAGCGGATTATGATGCATAAAATCGGACAAATAAAAATCCAGTTTTTATTTACCAGAGATGTTGCCACTCCATTACTCCATTGTACTGGAATTTCTGTCGGTAACTTAGAATAAGAGAATCCTCCAATCATCAAGCATAGTACAATAATAATTGTCCAAGTAAGCATACTCCCCCATATATACAAAAAGCTGACCGAATCTAATTTGAAAACAACCTGATGGTCGTTCCAATAATCTTCCAATTCTGTTACATATTGTTCCACCTGTAATTTTTCATAACTAATGCTTTCTTCCTCCAACATTTTTTCACACATGAATCTCGCCTTATCCAAATCAATCATCTGATTTTTTAATACTTCATTCTGCTTTTTAACCATTTCCTGCAATGTTACTTTCTCAGACATAATACGTCGTATATCCTCGATAGAAATTCCCAATGTACGTAGATATGCAATCTTCTTTATATTTTCCACATCATTTTCAGAATAATCTCTATAACCATTCTTTTCGTTTCTGGAAGGCTCAATGAGTTTTTCCTTTTCATAAAAACGGACATTAGAACGTGATAAACTTGTTCGTTCTTCTACTTCTTTTATCGTCATATTATTCACCCCTTTCAAGCAACTCTTTTTTATTACCTTAAGAATAAGCTATAAACAAGGTTTACAGTCAAGTATTTTTTCAAAACCACACCATTTCCGCTTAATTTTTTTTCATGTCAGAGAAGGCGAACAAACAATAAGAGCCCTCAAACTAATACTTGATATAGTGAAATATGATCATACACAAATCGACAATTCCTATTTTACACTGTTACGCTTTAGTTCCCCACAGCCTGAATAGCCCCATATTTTGTATATGGAAGATATTCTATTCTTAGATATTCATTTTTATCAATATATCCCGAAAATATAGTAATTTCTATTTCCTCGTCTGTCACTTTATCATGTAGAAAAATACTTCTTCTTTCCGAAGATAGATTCGCACCGCCATGAGATTGTTCCGTGACATATCCTTCCGCATAACAATACTGTTTGTTTATGATATAAGGCATATCTAAAGCAACATCTTTCAAATATAAGATTAAGAGAATAGTAGCTATCATAAGAAGACTATTAGCCAATCGAAGAATTTTTATATCATTTTTTCCAGTATAATCTTTTTCTATCACTTCTTTATCAAAAAATATCGAATACACAAACTTTCTCTTTTTAATTAGATAAACGATACAAGCCATGAAAGCTATAACAAATAATGAAACTCTTGTAAATAATCTAAATATGGCAAAATTCATTCTATCCCCACCTGATATTCTTATTTACAGTGCTACCTTTTTCCATTTTCTAATCTTAGTTCGAAAAGTTTCGAAAGGCGCAACCGTATTAACATGAATGAACTTGTAGACTTCCCATACCGCTGTTTTTGTAGCATCATCAGCCCATTTTCTCATATGCGGCTGAAATAGTTCTTTCTCGCTCATTGAATCAATCATGGTATGGATCGATGCAATATTTTGTTTTAATTGATCTTTTAATTCTGCTAATGATAAATATGCGTAAGTATCCGTAAACCATTGATATAAATCGCCTAGCTGATTCCACTTAAATAGTTCGGATGGGGTCTGCACTTTTCTTCCTTGTTTCTCATCATTTTCCCATTTCAAAACTAATGTCGTCCATCCAACCTGATAAGCAAGATTTTCTGCCGGGGTTCTGTCCACTTCAATTACTCTCTTATCTTTTAAAGATTCCGGAATATCATCAAATTCGGAAATATACTTTTCAAAACTTTTATTGATTTCATTTTTTAATTCTTCTTTATCCTTGTATGTTCTCAAAATATCTTCTCCTTAAATTCTAATCTGTTTAATAACATGATATCTCTTCAAATTTATAATTGGATCAGCACAAATAGTAACACACTTAAAATCAGTATGATCAAACCTGTTACAATAAATACAGCAGCTATCGTGCTTCCCAGAACAGGTCTGTCCACATAACATCTTTTCGGATGATCGGGATTATAGTAAACGGTCATCTTGCTGCCAATAGGCCACAGCTGTTCTGCTAATTCACGCAAGTTTGCAATCGCTCCCGTTTTTATATGCAGCCAGCCTTTTTCATCTTCATAGACGCCTGACGCTACATGTACGGATAGTCCAGATATCCTCTTTGTCAATATCCCACGAAATTTTTTCTTTGCTGTGTAACGATTTCCATCCACAACATATTCCACGATCGGATTCATACTTCCGCCACCCGGAAACTGGTATTACACAACAGTGCCTTCTATCTTTTTCATACACTGCTTCGTTTGTTTTCTTGTCACAAAAGTTATCATCACTCCAGAGAAAATGAAAAGTACTCCTACCCCTCCAACCAATAGAAATCCTAACCATGCTATTTGTATTTTTGATATGATATCCGTCCTTTCCATAACCGGTAAATCAAATAAACAACGAGTGGAATTGCCCCGACTGCCCCGGCAAGTGTGTAAATAGGCCAGGTAAGAAACCCAATAATAATTTTAGGAGCAGCTGAAGTCAGCCACTTTTTAGCGATATGGGAGAAAAATATCAATCCCGCAGGTATCCCGGAAAAAAGCATTCCAAACGAAATGATGCTCCGCGGAAATCCGATCGGTTCCGGAACCGGCATGTCTTGACTTGCCCAAAATGCAATATATTCGGGATCATTGACTTGTTTCATCTGCGTAACTGCTACAAAATAGCCGATCACGCACCCTAAAATCAAAAATGTGAAAATATATAAAATCTGTTTTTTCTCTTTTTTCATACTGGATATCCTTTCCTTTTTCTTACCAATACCGGTAAACCGGCATTTTACTCAGGTACATCTATGGAATAACTCAGGCAGTCGCCTCTCTTATCGCTCTTTAAATCATTGTAATACCACATATAGGTCACTCTGCCATATTCATCAATTTCAATGACACCGTCCGGCTTTTGTCCTTCAATTTCTAATGTATAGATTTCTTTTTCATGCGCATATCCAAACACAAAACGAGTATCCGGATAGTTTGGATTTAAGTCTTGTTGAAAATCACTCAATGTTAAAATAGAATGAAGAAACTTATGAAAATCTGAGCTATATCTACTGTCCGGCTTCGCAGTAACTTGTGTGGAAGTGATAAACGCATAGCGTGTATTTCCATTTTGTATTTGCTTTTTTAAGCGTGCGAATACGAATCCCTGCACCGGATCATCGTTTGTTCCCGCCCGATAAAAATCGTATCATACTGCTCACCATTCCATATATGAAAAGTTTCATCCACATGATTAAGAAAATCATCCGGAACGGAAAGTTCCTCATTTTCTTCTTTCAGAGCAGAATGTAAAATAGCTTTTTCAATAGAGTCGTAATAGGTAAGCTCTGAATCATTTTTATCATAATCACTCATCGTAAATGCTACATACTCATTATCTTTATTTTCCTCCTCTGGAATATAAGTATAACGACCATTTTCAATGTGATCATCATATTCAAAATCAACAAATAATCCAATACCTATCAGAACTACAAAAATCAGAAAAACGATTCCAATAAGGATGAACAATATTTTCAAAAATTTTTTCATGGAATATCACTTCCTTGTCCTACTGTTTTTTATATTTCTTCTCGATAAACAAGCTATAAATTACCATAAATACTATCGTTTCAATCATTACACCAAATACTGACAGCAAAATATATGGAGTATTTTGAGCACTTAATAAAGGCATTCCTAACACAACAAAAAGCATTCCATAGAAAATAAACAATTTACCCAGTGCATGATTATATCCCTTTATATCTCTTACTGGAAAAGCCTTCATGTTCGCCCAAAAAGCAACCGTCTTTTTTGAAAAATAAGCACATACTCCTATGCCAATCAGAATACAACCAACGATTGCCCATACTATAAATCCTATCATTCGTCCGCCCATATCATATCCTCGATTTCACAAATTTAAATTCATCTCTCCATATTACTGGAATTTATTTATGTTTTACTCTACTGATTCTACTGATAAGTTCTTCAGCAATAGCGCTAAGAAACATACAAATACCACACACTACTCCCATATAAATTTCTATTGTTTTGCCAATGTACTTTGTTCCTGATTTTGTCAGTTCATAAATAGGTATTCCAAATATTTTAACAGGCAATGTATCTACACTTGTGCTATATACATTAATGTCTCCAAAATAAATTGCGACACTCATCAATATTATTGCGACTACAAATCCAATTACCAACACAACTATGATTTTTATTTTTTCTTCATTTATTTTTACCTCATCAGATTCTAATTTAAAATATCAGCACTTGGAAATCTTCTTCATAGTATCTTGTCTAATTTGTTCCCTCAAATCAGACAAGCATTGGGAAAAGCCCACTCTGTCATCCGCATAGGTTAAATTTAATTCAAACTCATTTTCAGACCATGTCGAAATATCAGAAAAATTATGTTGGATCAACGCCTCCAGGCTATCAATTGCTTTATAGATTTTGGCTTCGATTGTCTGCTTTTCTGCCATTTCCTTATACAAGTCTTTCATTTCCTTTTTAGTTGCTTCCGGCAATGTATCTATCCAGGCATTCAGCAGATGTTCTTCTGTATCTTCATGTTCTTTTGTTTTTCTAAATGTAGGAATATCACCCGTAAAACATTCCCCTAGATCATGTATAATACACATTTGGATAATTTTATTTATATCGGCATCTGGAAATTCATTTTTCATAAAAAATGCCATGAGAGTCATCATCCAACTATGTTCAGCAACACTTTCCTGACGTCCTTTCGATGTATAACAATGTCTAGTCGTATCTTTCAACCTCTCTGCTACAGCCAATGCCTGCAATAATTCTTTTTCTTCCATCTTAATTTCTCCTTCAAATCCTGATTTCCTATTTTTATCAGCTTTCTAAATTGGAATTTATGAACTTAATACTGTTACCAACGATAAATATCTTTCTGTTTTTTTCTTAATATCATCTTCACTAACACCATAAAAGATATACAAATCTTTTGAAATTTTTTGAAATTGTTTCATTACTTTCTTATTTCCAGAATACGATATCGCGAATATATTCCAAATATAATCTATATTCATTTCAAGAGAATCATCACCTATTCTTATTTCATATAGATGAAAGTTCATAGGAATTACATTATCTGGCATTT
>OBVX01000986.1_pt1 | contig 11409 bp, 10 predicted proteins | sample 1495161 | NCBI WGS metagenome assembly OBVX01 (sample SAMEA2580023, study PRJEB22360) | human gut metagenome | reverse complement strand
CGTTCCAGAGCAGCTCTGCATGACAGACAGCAAGCCCGCCGACTGCAGACTAATGGGCGCGCTTTGGGAGCTGCAGCCCTGGGATAGGCAGGACGGTTTTTTCCAGCCCGGAAACCTTCGTCGGGAAGTCACCCACGGGGATTCCCGTTTTGATCTTGCCTTTACCCTGCAAAATGAGCAGACAGGACAGGAACGTCCCGCGTTTATGGAGGTAAAAGGGGTAACTTTAGAAGAAAATGGAATCGTAATGTTTCCAGACGCTCCCACCCAACGGGGCATAAAGCATATTCAGGGGCTTTCCAGGGCGATTAGGGAGGGCTTTGAAGCCTTTGTGCTTTTCGTGGTGCAGATGAACGGGGTTACTGAATTTCGCCCCAATGATAAGACCCACCCGGCCTTCGGAGACGCTCTGCGGGCGGGTGCAGACGCCGGGGTGCACATTCTGGCCTATGACTGTCGGACAGAAATTAACTCTTTAGTCCTTCAAAAGAAGGTAGCCGTCCGACTGTCCGCCGATCTTTAACGCACATTCTGTTCCACTGGCGCATAAGATGTTTATTATAGAAGAAACAGGATGGGACAGGAATGGTATTTCCATTATGCGATCTGAACGCCGGAGAAACAGCAACCGTGGTGTGGCTTATCTGTGAACCGTCCATGGAACGCCGTCTGGGACAGCAGGGGTTTCGCTTCGGCGAACCCGTGACCTGTATTTTCAAAAGCCGCATGGCCGGGCTCTCGGCCTACCGGATACATAAAAAGGTGGTTGGGCTTCGCCAGCGGACGACACGGGAAATTTTAGTGCGCAGGATATAGGGAGGCGCCCACAGCCGCGCAGCTGCCATATCCGGTTGCGGTTCGGGAATAAATCAGGTACAATGTGGAGGATGACTAAAATACGAAAGGGAATCCAATATGAAAGACCTTACAAAAGGTACTCCGGCGCGGGTCATGATCCAGTTTGCAGTTCCGGTAGCTCTTGGAAATATGTTTCAGCTGTGTTACAGTCTTGCAGATACGCGGGTCGTGGGAAGCACTCTGGGAGAAACAGCTCTTGCGGCAGTGGGAGCTACTGCCTCTGTCAGCACTCTGTTCATCGGTTTTCTCTCCGGCCTGACAAGCGGTTTTTCCCTTCTGATTGCCAGGGAATTTGGAGCAGGCAATCAAAAGGGCGTCAAGGGCTATGCCGCGGGGAGCCTGCTCTTAGGAACCATAACCGCCCTTGTGCTGACGTTTGCCTGTATGGGAAGTCTGAAAACAATCCTTCATCTGTTAAATGTCCCCCAGGAGCTCATGGATCAGGCGGACAGCTACATCCGCGTCGTCCTTATGGGCCTGATTGCTACCATGCTTTATAATGCCTGCGCCTCTGTTCTGAGGGCAATAGGCGATACGGCTGCCCCTCTGCTTTTTCTTATTTTTGCAGCGGTACTCAATGTTGGGCTGGATCTGGCCTTTATCCTGATCTTTGGCTGGGGCGTGGCGGGAGCGGCCTGGGCGACTGTATTTTCCCAGGGGCTGGCGGCCTTTTTAAGCCTGATTTATATGTTCCGTAAATATGAGGTATTCCGCTTTACCCTCCGGGATTTTAAAATATCCGCCAAACAGGCAAAGGCCCTTTATGCCTCCGGCCTTTCCATGGCCGCTATGATGTCGCTGGTCTTTTTCGGCACGCTGTCGCTCCAGTGTGCCATCAATACCTTTGGCCAGGATATCATTGTGGCCCATACAGCCGCCCGGAAGATCACAGAATTTTTCATGCTCCCCTTCAGCGTCATGGGCGTCACCATGGCCAATTACTGCGGTCAGAATACAGGAGCCGGACGCATGGACAGGATCCGCGGGGGCATACGCCAGGCGCTGATCCTGACATGGATCTGGGCTGTTGGGATGATTCTTCTCAGTTTCACCGCATCTCCTGCTCTGGCGGGAATGGTCACCGGCTCGGATAATCCTGTGATCCGCTCTACCGCGGCCCTGTATCTGAGATTCAACACCCTGTTCTACTTCGCTCCCGCCGCCATCTCAATCCTCAGAAATGGTCTCCAGGGCATGGGCGACCATGTGACGCCCGTGTGCTCCAGTATGATCGAACTGGTCGGAAAGATCATTGCAGCCTTCTTTCTGGCAGATATCTTCCAGTATTGGGGCATTATCGTGGCCGAACCTGTCGTATGGGTACTGATGGTGATTCCTCTGATCGCGAAGATGAGAAAGATGGTGAAATAGTATATTGGGAGGGGGCGTTTTACCCTCTCCTTCCCCTCCTGCCTCCCGGCCGGGCGGAGCGTCCCTGTTCAAAGCAGCGCTCACAGATGGAAAACGGATAATCCCAGGAAAGCTCTCTGCTGCAGATGGAGCATTTTCGTGTGTAGCTGGCGCACTCTGTCCGCAGGATGCGGCTGATTTCCTCCTCAGTATGGCGCCGTTCAAGAGAAAGCTCCTCCTCCTTCACCGGCAGACCCACCTTTCTTGAAAACTGGAAATAGAGATCCAGCATTTTATAATAGCTCTCCATATCATAAAGATCCGGCCCCGGATGGTAGGGAAATTCCAGTTCCTCCGCCCCCCGGTACTCCCGGCAGTAATCTCTCCAAAGCTCCATCACCAGCTTGTTATCAATATCTACCGAGCAGGTGATCAGCTTATAGATCTCCTGTTTGGAAAATTCTTCCATATGCTCCCTGTGAATATGCTCAAAACTCATATACAGAGATAAAAGCTCGTCCACCTCCATCTTCTCATAGATCGCAGGGGCCTCCATCCCGGCCCAGATCTTTACAAGGGTATCAATATCCGCAGGCAGGCTTAAAAGCTGCTCCGGGAAGCCCACATATGCCTTCATAATCGGAAGGGGACGGGCGGATAAGCCGTCTTCAATAGTTTCTATATCATCGATGGCGGTCACAAAGCCCTCCTCATACAGACCGAAGCGTCCTGCCCGGCCTGCAATCTGACGAATCTCCTCCGGCAGAAGGCTGCGTCTGGAAGTGCCGTCAAATTTCCGTGTCTCTACAAATACGATCCGACGGATAGGAAGATTTAAGCCCATACCGATGGCATCGGTGCTGACCACCACCTCAGTTTCCCGTTCCAGGAACCGTCGCACCTGTTCCCTTCGGGTGGCCGGCGGCAGGCTTCCATAGATAACGCTGCAGCGGACGCCCTGATTTTCCAGATGGGCCGCCAGCGCCAGAACGGATTTCTTTGAAAATACGATCAGCGCATCTCCCTTTTTCAGATCCCGTTTTAAGGAATAGGGCTTTTTCTCCAGGGTCAGCCGGGTATTGCGCTTATGGCGCACAACCTGAAAGCTGTCTTTGCAGCGGCGGATCATCTGAATCACGATATCCTCTGCCTCCGGAGCCATACACAGATGGATCGCCTCCGCCCGAAGCCCCAATACAGCCCTGGTCCAGTTGTGGCCCCGATAGGGATCGGATGCCATCTGGCACTCATCCACTACGGCCACATCAAAATATTCGTGGTCATTGAGCATTTCTACTGTACAGGCCTGACAGACTGCGCCGGGGATCTCCAGGGTCTCCTCGCCGGTAATCATGGAGCAGGGCACGTTTTCACTGTTTAAGCGGTCATACACCTCCAGAGCCAGAAGACGCAGGGGACCGAAATATGCCCCATGCTCCGCCTGTTTCAGCCGTTCCAGAGCATCATGGGTCTTTCCGCTGTTTGTAGGTCCGATATGGAGAATGAACCGGCGTTTCATGGCCCTGGCTTCGGGGTATTCGTCCTCCGGACGCCGTTTTACCGACTCTCGGATGCCTTTTTTGATGGTCTTTGGAATATAGAACAGCTGATATGCCCGTTCCAGGGAATTTGTAAGAAGATATCTGCGGATCCCCTGCATCTTCAAAACACGCTCCAGCTCCTCCAAAGAAAGCTCCGGCAGGTATTCCAGATCCTTTTTTGCCAGCAGTGCACAGAATCGGTGCATATTGCGGCAGTTTTCCTCCCACTCCCCAAGCTGGGGGCCGGGTTTTAAATGGCCTTCCCTTTTCATCAGACAGGCACAGACCTTGGCAAACATGGCGTGTATGTCATTCAGCTCATTTGCCTTTTCCACCTCCGCCAGTCCTTTTTCCGTCAGGCGGGCCAGACGCTTGCGCATCTCGGCCCCGGTCATAGAGCGGTAGCGCTTGTTGACCGGGCCGAAGAATATTTCTTTATAACAGTCTGCCAGATAACCGGCACATTCTTTTCTGCTGTCCATCCTCTACACCATTGTGGTGTCTACAAAGTGCTCAAAACCGCTGATGCCGAACTGGGCGCTGACACTGTTGATCCCGTCCACGATCTCCTCTCTGGAATAGTTGGCGGTATAGAGGGTATTATCATCCAGCTGGTTTAAATACATATAGAAGGCCAGCGCCATTTCCAGATAGCTTCTGTCCGTGACATCCAGCGCCTCATACAGCTCATTTTCCGCCCCATTGATGTCTCCGGCATCTACCATCTCCTTTAAATGGCGGTAGATACGGTCCGCCGGCGTATAGGCGTCATCCAGTGAAGGCAGTTCATAGTCAATTTCATTCTTTCCGAGGGCCACACCTGCGATCGTGCGCACAAGATCGGTAATGGTCCGCATTACATAATCATCCTGATATCCCATAGCAGTCTCACTCCTGATTGTTAATTGCCGCCCAAGACGCAAAAACCGACGGTTTTCGTTTCTGACAGCGGCATTCTCTGCTAAGTATAGTGGAAATGACAGGCCGCGTCAAGATAGAGAAACAAACCTGCCCGGCTGGATGCGCGCTGTTTTATCCAGCCCTTGACGGTGTTTTTTTCTGATATTATAATGTAGGAAACTGCCGTTTCGCACAGTTTTTCCCCTGTGGACGGCACTTATAATATTCAGAGAAATGGTACTGCCTATGAAAACGAATTACATAAGACGAAAAATACTGTCCCTAATAAAGAGTTTCAAAAAAGAGGAGGCCGCAGCCGTGCTTTTGCTTGCCGCCTCTCTTCTCCTTACCTGGTGCGCCATAAATGTATCCGGCTTTGCCCAGCAGTATTCTGTCACGGTTTATTCCTTCTTAAAAAATACAGTAGGACGGGCCTGTGGACTATTTCCTTTTTCTCTGTCAGAAGCAGGGCTCTATCTTTTATCAGCCGCCTGTGTGTATCAGCTGATCCATTCCTTTCGGCAGCCCCTTTTCCTCTTAAAAAAGGCATTTTTCCTGTCCTCACTGCTGTTTTTTATCTACACCATCAACTGCGGAATCAATTATTACAGGACGCCCTTTTCGGTGGAGGCCGGTTTTTCGGAGAAGTTGGCCGAGGGCAGTTCCCAGAGGGAGCTTTATGAACTGTGTGAGTTTCTAGTTCAGAAAGTCAACGAAAATATCCCTCAGGAGACAGACCCTGACCGCAGTCTGTCCTATTTTCAGAGCATGGGACAGCTGGGGCGGGAAGCTATGAGCGGACTTGGAAATGAATTTCCCCAGCTTGGAGGCTGGTATCCGTTTCCAAAGCCTTTGATCAACTCCCGGCTCTTATCCGTGCAGCAGCTGACTGGAATCTACTCGCCTTTTACCATCGAGGCTAACTATAACCGTGAAATACCATTTTACAATATTCCCCATACCATTTGCCATGAGCTGTCCCATCTAAAGGGCTATATGCGGGAGGATGAGGCCAATTTTATCGGTTATCTGGCCTGTATCGGGTCGGAAGATACGGCTTTTCGCTACAGTGGGTATCTGACTGGCTGGGTATACGCGGGAAATGCCCTGGCCCAGGCGGATTTTGACGGGTATCGCAGACTGTATGGACAGTTAGATCCCCAGGCAGTGCAGGATCTGGGGGAAAATAACGCCTTCTGGGATCGGTTCAAAGGAAAAGTGGCAGAGGCGTCCGCCAAAATGAACGACACCTATTTAAAAGCCCACAGCCAGACCGATGGGATCAAAAGCTATGGGCGGATGGTGGATCTTATGCTGACGTACTACCGGTAAATGGCGGTGCTGAATCTTCCTGTCTGTCAGCCATGCTGTGCTCTTCCTTTTTGAGCAGCTTACGGAAGGTCAGGTCCATTCCCACAGCGCCCAGAGGAGCTGTTATGAGAATGGAAAGCACAGCCACACAGAGAACGAGCTGACCGCAGGGCAGGCCCAGGGCCAGCGGAACAGAGCCGATGGCAGCCTGAACTGTGGCCTTGGGAAGATAGGCAATGATGCAGAACAGACGCTCCTTTCGATTTAAGGCCGTTCCCATCAGGCAGAGAGACACACCCAGGGAGCGGAACACCAGCGCCGTCAGGATCATAAGCACGGCCGGAAATCCGGCGTTTAGATTATAGCGGATACCCCCCGCAGCGCCTACCAGTACAAACAGCAGCACCTCAGCGGCAATCCACAGTTTTCCAAATTTTTCTGAAAGCCGTTTGGAAACTGCCGGGCTCTTTCGGTTCAGCACACAGGCCATGCTGACAACTGCCAGAAGGCCGGATAAAGAAACAATGCCATTCAGCCAGGTCTCCACAGCCATAAGGAGAAATGATACGCCCAGCACAATAACAGCCTTCATGCTGTTTCTTATATAATTCCCGCTGGCATAGGCCGCCTCAAAAAAGAGGTTCATGCAATACCCCGCCGCTGCCCCCAACGCTATTCCAAGAAGAACGGACACTGGAATATTGACAAAATCCATTCCATTGGCAGTGCCTCCCTGTGCCATGGCAACAAATGTGGAAAACAGCACAATAACGAAAATGTCGTCGCAGGAGGCCCCGGCCATGATGAGCTGAGGGATGCTCTTATCCGTACCATATCCCTCATCCATAAGCTGCACCATCCGCGGAATCACTACTGCTGGAGAGACGGCGCCTAAAACAGCGCCCATAACCGCCGCATCCATCCTTGTAATTCCAAGAATGACGGGAGCAAGGAGTAAAAAACCCAGTATTTCAAAGCTGGCCGGAACACAGGACATCATGACTGCGGGACGGCCTACTTTTTTAAGGTCTGCCAGGTCGAGAGACAGGCCGGCCCTTAAAAGGATGATGATCAGAGCCATCTGCCGCAGGTCTGCGGAAATGGATAAAATGGATGGATCCAGAAGGTTCAGTACATAAGACCCCAGCAGGATACCGGTTATGAGCATACCAATGATGCGGGGCAGTTTAAGCCGTTTGCAGACAGCCGCCAGAGCCAGGCCTGCAAGGAAAATAAATGAAAGGGACGTAAGCATGGATGTTCCTCCTTTAAGTGTAAATATTTTGTGCGTATCGGTTGAGGTTCACCGAGGCCGAAGAAAATGCAAAAAAAAAGCTGGTGTTCTTCTGCGACGGTGTAATCACAGAAGTCATCAGCCTAGTAAGCGGTTTAGGTGTATCATTCCCAAGGGAGAACTTCATTCCCGGAAATCATTATACTATCAGGAGATCGGATTGTAAACCGGAAATTGCAGTTTTCGGCATTTTCATCTGCAGTCCGTTGCTTTGCACCGGGAGCGCTGCACCTGTGACAGCATCCTCTCATACATCCATGCCATTAAAGCCAGTATGGCAAGAAGATACGGCGGAAATAAGGCCGGGCTTATGTGGTTGGCGATCAGCCCGAAAAGCGGGGGCATAAGACAGGTGCCTATATAGGCCGAGGCCATCTGGACACCGATCATGGCCTGCGAACGTTCTGCTCCAAAGTTAGCCGGGGTAGAGTGGATAATAGATGGATACACTGGCGCACAGCCAAGGCCTGTTAAAACCAGTCCCAAACGTGCGGTTCCAGTTCCCAGAGGAAGAAGAAACGCTGCCGCTCCCGCCAAAATCAGGACAGTTCCCATGCGAATCATCTGGGAATCATTGAATCTAATGGTTAAAAAGCCGCTGGCAAATCTTCCTGCTGTAATCCCGATAAAAAACAGTCCTGCAAAGCCTGCAGCTGTCTCGGCAGGCAGACCATGGTGCAGAACCAGATAGCTGCTGGCCCACAGGCTTACCGTCTGCTCCAGCGCACTGTAGCAGAAAAATGCAGTCATAATTTCCTTTGCACCCGGGATATGAAGGATTTCCGCTATGGAAAGCTGTACATTGGCCTCTGCCTCCTCACTGTCTAACACAGCCTGCCGGCTGTCCTTGCCTCTGTCTCCCCGATTCCACAGAGGGATACTAAAAAACAGCACTGCCGTAAGGGCAGCCTGAAGCAGGGCTATCAGCCGGTATCCCCTGGTCCAGCTTTCTCCGCCGGACAGCATCTGTCCCATAATATAAGGCCCTAAAGTGGCCCCTATCCCCCACATACAATGCAGCCAGCTCATGTGACGGCTGGCATAGTGCAGGGCAACATAGTTATTTAAAGAAGCATCCACACTGCCTGCCCCCAATCCATAGGGAATAGCCCACAGGCACAGTTCAAGGTATGAATCGCTTACCGAAAATCCCAGAAGCGCGGCAGCTGTCATCAGGACGCTGAATGCGGTTACTCTTCCCGTTCCAAACTTTTTTGTCAGCCGATCGCTCAGCAGACTGGAAATGATCGTACCGCAGGCGATGATCATAAAAATGATGCCGGAATAAGAAACGGGAACAGAAAGCTCATGATACATGGAGGGCCACGCAGAGCCCAGCAGGGAATCAGGAAGCCCCAGACTGATGAATGCAAGATAAATAATGGCTAATAATAAATGAAACATCTTTATTTCCCCTGATATATGATGTGTATTGGCAGTAATTCAGGAAGAGGCGATGCCATTCGAGAGGAACCGGATCATATTTTCACGAATCCTGATGGCCAGGTCAGCCGGATCCATTCCCCGCAAACCGGCTGAACATTTTATCGTCTGTTCCAGGGAGGCTCCCACCGGGCGCACCGGGGCGGCAGACGGCAGCGGATTTTTTATTCCCATTTTCTCTCCCTCTTTAAGTGCCCATTCCACCGCCCCCAAACCGTCCGTTTCCGCCAGGATCCGGTTCTTTGGAACTCTCCGGGCCGCCTCCTGTACAGCCGGGTTCCAGACTACATCCGGCCCGATGGACACATAGCAGTCCTGCTCCAGATATTCATCCAGAAAGCGGCTGCAGGAATACCAGTGCACCAGATAGCGGTTCGGATAGTCTCTAAGAATCCGGGCGATTTCCTTTTCCTGTGCCTTCGTGTGGAGTACCGCCGGCTTTTTCTGCTCCATGGCAAAGGCCAGCTGGCGTTCAAATGCCTCCCTCTGAACCTTCACAGGCACATCGCACCAGAATGTGTCCATACCGATTTCACCGATCACCGGATATTTTTCCATAAACGGCATCATGTCCTCCACAGAGGTCTTCCCGCTGTTCCAGGGATGAAGGCCCGCCGCAGGAACAAGAGCCTGTATGGCTCCGGGCCATTTTAAAATCTCATCCAGTCGTTTTGCATCCTCTGGCTCCCCTGCGCATATCATGGTCATGATCCCATCCCGAATCCGTTCCCGCGTCTCCTCTTTTGTACCTGTATGAGCATGGGCGTCGGTTACTACAATATGCCCTCTCTGTACCGCTGTCATTCTCCCATCTCCTCTCCTGAATGGACAATCCGACAAAAATCCCCCAGTCCGTGCGCTTTAGTCATTTTTCCCGCCGCCCATAATCTCCCCATAGATCCGCTGACGCAGTTCTCCCTGACGAAAAAGCCAGTCACGGCTTCGCTCGGCCTCGGTGATCACGATTTCGCTTCCTGTCTTTCCCGTGGCAGGATCCAGAATCAGGATACGGTCAGAGAGATAGATCGCCTCATCTATATCGTGGGTCACTAAAAGCACCGTTCGATTCATTCTGTCCCGAACTCCCAAAAGCCAGTCCTGCATCTCCCCCCGCGTGATCACATCCAGCGCTCCAAAGGGTTCATCTAAAAGCAGAATATCCGCATGGCACAGCAGGGTCCTTAAAAATGCTGCCCGCTGACGCATCCCTCCCGACAAAGCCGAGGGATATTCATTCTCATACCCCTTAAGACCGAATGCACCCATCTGGGCCATGGCCTCGCCCTTCATCTGCTCCAGTCCGCCGTGGATCCTGCCGTAAAGACACACATTTTCCAAAATGGTTTTCCACGGGAAAAGCAGGTCATTCTGAGGCATATAGGCGAAATGCTCCGTAATCCCCCGGATCCTCTGGCCATCTGCAAATACCTGGCCTCCCTCCGGTGAAATCACACCGGTGAGAAGCTTTAAAAGAGTGGATTTGCCGCAGCCGGACGGGCCTAACAGGCTTACAAACTCACCCTCCCTAATGGAAAGATCCAGACCGTTTAGTATTTTCTTATTTTCATAGCTGAATGTAAGACCGGAAATCTCTAATTTCATTATCTCTTGCAGGAAAACAGGCCTGCTTCCTCCTTTTTATATGCACTTGCAGTCATTCCTCTGCCCCATCAGTGAATCACATACCCGGCCGAAGGCTGCCCTCCTATAGCGGATGGTTCCTTTACTGCGGAAGAAATTCGTTGGTATAGCACTCCCCAGCCGGAACCGCCTTGTCGATCACGCCGTATTCCACCATAAAGTCCGTGTAATTATCCCACACAGAGTCCTTCATGGAACCCCAACGATCTGTGTCCTCCATATATTTGCCTGCCAGATATTCCTGAGACATGGTAAGCATTTCCAGAGAATAGTCAGGCGCGTATTTTTGAAGGATCCTGGCGCTTTCCTGAGGCTGCCTGATTGCGTACTCATAGCCCTTTGCTGTGGCAGCCAGGAATTTTTTTACCATTTCCGGTTTGTTTTTTAAGGTATCCTCATTGGCTATGATCACCGGGGTATAGTAGTCCAGACGCTCATCCAGCCGGCGAAGCTCCATATAGTTAATGGGGAAATCGCTGAGTTTGCATTTTACATTGTCCCAGCCCTCAAAAAACCACATGATATCTGCTTTGTCTTTGAGCGCCTCAAAACCGGAACCGTCGGAGATTACCATGTTCAGCTTGGAAAAGTCGCCTCCATCCTTGGCCATCACCGCTTTTAAGACTGCCTCCTCACCGGGGCCGCCCCAGCCTGCATAGGTTTTCCCCTCAAAATCCTTGGGAGAATGAATGTCCTTGTCCGCGTAGGTTACAAAGCCTGACGTATTGTGCTGGATCAGAGCTGCGATTGCCTTAATGGGAAGGGGATCCTGTGAAGTACGCGCCACAGTCACATCCTCCTGATAGCTGATTCCAAAATCACCCTTCCCCACGGCGATCAGGGTTGCGGTGGCTCCCTCCGTAGGCTCGATGATATTTACATCCAGACCTGCTTCCTTATAGTATCCCTGATCCAGAGCAGCGTACATCCCCGTATGATTCGTGTTGGCAACGTAATCCAGGATTACCGTAACAGGCTCAAGGGAGGTTTCCGCCCGGTTCCCGCATCCGGCCATTCCTGCCGCAAAAGCGGCCGTCATGGCTGGGGCGCCCCCCCCCTTTTATATGCTGG
>OBVX01000985.1_pt1 | contig 11409 bp, 8 predicted proteins | sample 1495161 | NCBI WGS metagenome assembly OBVX01 (sample SAMEA2580023, study PRJEB22360) | human gut metagenome | reverse complement strand
CCGTTTCACCAGAGCGTACCTTTTGGGAAAAGGCAACAATTCTTCATCACGAAGCTAACAGACCGGAACATCTGGATATACCACAACGATATTCCAGACATTATTATGATCTCTATAGAATGGCTCAGACCCCAGTAAAAGATGTTGCATTTTCTCACATAGACCTTCTGAAAACAGTCGTTGATTTCAAAATGAAATTTTATCCGAGAGCGTGGACGCAGTATCAGGAAGCCGTTCCAGGCACATTAAAGCTGATTCCACCGGAATACCGCATCCCAGCCCTGTTAAATGACTACGAAGCCATGAAAGATATGTTATATGGTGATATTCCAAGCTTCAATACTATTATGGAATCGGTTCGCCAATTAGAGAAAGAAATCAATTCCCTTTAAAAATCATCTGAAACTGCAATTCTGCACGAAAAAAGCGGCAATGAAACTATCTTCATTACCGCTAATATTAACCGTTTCCCGGGGGAATCGAACCCTCAACTGCCCCTTAGGAGTATGGCTTACCATGTGATACACGGTTCAGATGTAACTTCCAATATCATCCCTTACGCAGAATGACTTGTAGTAAATGAACTTTATGGTGCAAAACACCTATTCTGACGCAGTTTTATGTGTCCGTTGGGTGGTTCTATTAGCAAATTCTTAGCAAGAGGACACCCAGCCAAAGCCGATTGCTACTGCCATTCTTCACTCCCTTAGTCAAAATGCCAAGGCAAATACATGGAGGTTACTATGGACAAGAAAGAGAAAAAGTCACTGCCGGAACCGCGCACATATACCGTGGAACAGATTGCGGCCATGCTCAACATTGGCCGCACAACCGCATATCAGCTCGTCAAGCAGGAGGAGTTCAGGATCGTCCGCATAGGAAATGCAATCCGCGTTTCCAAGAAATCTTTTGACGAGTGGCTGGAAAGTTTGGAATTGTGAATATCGCAAGAAACGCCGTAGGCTCAAAAAACCTATGGCGTTTTTGCTCAATACAAACTGACTTAAATCATATTCTATTTATTACTGAATGATTGACTATCGCACCCGAAAAGAGTATGATGTATCATGAATTATTATATTTATGGGAGGTGATTTGTGTATGGCAACAGCTGATCAAATAAAAAACCTTGTAAAGGCATATGTTGACCGTAATGACGAAAAATTTAAAACTGTTGTATTGCAAATAGCTGCTCATGAAGCCAAACTTGGACATGATAACTTTGCGCGAGAGTTAAAATTGCAAATTGATAAACTTGGAAATAAGCGGGCGAGTATTGTACAACTTACATCTCAAAATCCTATGCTTTTGCTGTCCACTCCAAACTATGACTTAACCGAACTTATTGTTTCTGATGATATTAGTGAAAAAATACAACGTATTCTTAATGAGTATCGTAATAGAAACAAACTATATTCATACGGTTTAGTCAATAGGCGAAAAATTCTAATTGAAGGTCAGCCTGGAACTGGTAAAACTTTAACAGCGTCTATTATTGCTTCTGAATTATCTCTTCCATTGTATACAGTACAAATGGATAAACTTGTTACAAAGTTCATGGGAGAAACTAGCGCAAAGTTACGCCAAATTTTTGATAGTATTCAATCAATTACCGGTGTTTATTTCTTCGATGAATTCGATGCCATTGGTGCAGACAGAAGCCTTGACAATGAAGTAGGAGAAATGCGAAGAATTCTTAACTCGTTTCTTCAATTTATAGAGCAAGACTCTTCTGAAAGTATAATAATTGCTGCTACTAACAACCAAAGATTGCTTGATCAAGCATTATTTAGACGGTTTGATGACGTTCTTCATTATTCATTACCGACCACAGATGAAATACAGCGTTTGTTCAAATATAAACTAGTCAGTTACGATAAACATTTCAGAATAACTAAGGAGCTTATTCAAGCTGCTAACGGACTCAATCATGCAGAAATTGTAAAAGTATGTGATGATGCAATAAAGTCCTCAATTTTAGGAAACCAACCCCTGACTTCAAAAGGGCTCTCTGCTCTTTTGCACGAAAGAAAAAATATCTATTCATATAAGGAGGCATAAGACAAATGGCTAAGAATATTTTTTTATCTCAGACAGCCGAGTTGCTGTCTTATTCCTCTGTATCACGCCCTATAGGTAGTAATTATCCTCATAGAACTACCACATCACATGCTAATTTCATTCAGCGCAAGTTAAGAGAATGCTACGCTGAATCACTTACGCAACGACAGGTAACTGCTATTAGATATAAAGAAGGAGTTTATCTTGAATTTTCAGGTGCTTCACAATATGACTTGGCTGTAAAAAGTTTGGAAAATCGAACTCAGGGTATTCGGCTTTTAAATGTCCATGAAGATACCGAAACAGATACTGTTAAGGCAACTGTTTATATTCCTGCTGGAAAAGAGAACTATTTTATTCAGAAAGTCGAGGATTATGCCTCTAAACAAACAAAATCAGGAAAACCTAAAAACAACGATTTAATTAGTAGCATTGAAAATGTTAAATTAGCAATGTTAGAGTCATTTTGGGTAGGTAAACCGGATACTATTCCTACAGATGACCCTATTTGGTGTGAATTGTGGCTAAGATATGATTATCAAACTACTAACCCTGAATCTTGGAAAATCACGGAAGAAAATATTACTTTAATCTGTCAAGAAAACAATATTCCGATCGATGATAAACAAATTGTTTTTCCAGAAAGAATTGTAAAATTAATTCGTGCCAATGCTCATACTTTAAAAAATTTAATCAGTATGTGCCCATTTATTACTGAAATTCGTCGTGCTCCGGAGGCAACTACTTTTTTTGACGAGCTGTCCAATTCTGAACAGACTGAATGGGTTGATGAATTACTCTCTCGGACTACATATGAAAATGGTGATGTTTCGGTTTGTTTATTAGATACAGGCATAACATCTGGTCATTCTTTATTAGCACCGGCTACAAACATCAATCATATTCAATCAGTAAATACCACCTGGGGAAACGGTGATCATCAAGGTCATGGCACTGAAATGGCCGGCATTGCTTTATTCTATGATTTAAAGAAGGCATTGGAATCAAGAAACCCAATTTCAGTATCTCATGAAATTGAATCAGTGAAAATACTACCTCCTACTGGTGGAAACTTACCAGAATTGTATGGTGCAATAACAGAACAGGCTGTTTCTTTGGCAGAAATCTCCAATCCAAAGTCTAAACGTATTATTTGCATGGCCGTAACTGCTCCAGATCATAATACTTTTGATGGTAGCCCTACATCTTGGTCTGCTGCCTTAGATAGTATTACATCTGGTGCTGATGAAGAAAATGAAAAACGTTTGTTTTTAATCAGTGCAGGTAATGTTTATCCTGACGAATTTGTAAGGAGTCCCTACCCTGACGCAAATACATTACATTGTGTTGAAAGTCCAGGACAATCTTGGAATGCTATAACTATTGGTGCTTATACTAATGATGTTACAATCAGTAATCCTGATTTTTCTGGATATACTCCGCTTACCTCATTAGGTGCATTATCTCCTTATAGCTCAACCTCTGAAACATGGAGTAGTAAATGGCCTATAAAACCTGATGTATTATTCGAAGGAGGAAATATTTGTTCGAACGGTACAGATTATACCGAATGTCCTGATTTGTCATTACTAACAACAAATTATCGACCACTTATAAAGCAATTTTCTACCATTTGGGGAACAAGTTCTGCTACAGCACAAGCTGCATGGTTCTGTGCACAAATTTTAAATGAATATCCTAATATATGGCCCGAAACAGTTCGTGCTCTTATGATTCATTCAGCTAGTTGGACTCCTGAAATGAAAAAGCAATTCTGTACCGAAGATACAAAAACCAAAGGAAGGCGTAGACTTTTAAGAACTTGTGGTTATGGTATTCCGAATCTTCAAAAGGCAATACAGTGCATGAATAACAGTGTAAATATGGTTATTCAAGGTGAATTGCAACCTTATGATAAAAAAAACATGAAAGAAATGCACTTACACACATTGCCTTGGCCAAAAGAAGTTCTCCAATCTTTAGGAGAAATACCTGTAACATTGAAAGTAACTTTATCGTACTTTATCGAACCAGGTCCAGGAGAAGTTGGGTGGAAAGATAAATATCGTTATCCGTCATGTGGTCTTAGATTTGATGTAATCAATTCTGACGAGACTTTAGATGATTTTAAAAAACGTATAAATGTAAAAATGCGTGGTGATGATAAAAAGGATAAAGGCGACGGAAGTAGCGGAAGCGATAGATGGTATTTAGGCTCAGATAATCGAGATGTTGGTTCAGTTCACTCTGATTTTTGTGAACTAAATGCTGTTGATTTATGTGACTGTAATCATATTGCTGTATTTCCTGTTATTGGCTGGTGGAGAGAACGAGATTATCTTAAACGATATGATAAAAAAGTAAGATATTCCCTGATAGTCTCTTTATCAACACCTAAAACAGACACTGATTTATATACTCCTATTATAACTCAGATTACACCAACAACCAAAATTTCTATACCAACTCCATAGAACTCAAATTTTAAACGTCATAGAAAACTCTATGGCGTTTTTTTATACCCATTTTTGAAGGAGGCTGGCAATGAAACTGACAGAAGCAGAAATGAGGATGGTATTTCAGATTGAAAGTACCAATCAGAACGCAGCCCTGAATGAGATTTACATGACATGGCGCTATGCGCCGAACCCGGCAACGAAAGAAACGGCGGAAGGCCTTCTGGACAAGCTCCGCCCCCTGTCGGATCAGGAGTGCATGGATTTGATCCGCAAGGTGCAGGCCGAATACCGTCTGCCGGAGAAAGCCCGCACCATCGGGGAAATGCTGGCAGAGACCAGACAACAATCCGGGGCACAGAAGTTATCCGGCCATGACATTATGGCTTTGGAGCGTTTCGACCCGGCAACCAGACACATGATCGTCTTTGATGTTCTTACCCATGACTCGCCTGTTGGCTGGAAGGGTGAGAAAATGCGCCTGTTCCTGACCGACACCGGATACAGCAAGGCTTTGGAAAATCAGGAAAAGGGACATATCAAAATCCGTAACCATGCGAAGGTGCTTTCCGGCAATCTCCACTATGACCATAAAGACCGTGAGAGGTAGCCGCCCCCAAAATGTATCAAAATCAGCGGAAAATCTTCTGTTTCTTCCTCCGTGGCTTGCGTTCTGAACAGGGCGTGGATGTTTTCCCATGCGGGAGAAAACGGAGGCATACAGACGGGTAAACCGCTCAAAATCAACTCTTTTTATTTTCACAGGAAGGAGGTGCGAAGATGGCTGTTTTTCGTATTGAAAAGACCCGTGATTATACGGTCATGTCGAACCAAAGAGTGCAGCACCATATGAAGCATCTTGAAATCAAAAGCATTGTCATCAAAAAATATCAGTATCAGAAGAACCATGGTCAGGTGCCTGATGACAAAGAAAATATTTTAAACCGTAACTTTGAGGCGGATACCATATTTAAGAAGCTCGTAACGGATATAACCTACATACATGTCAAAAATGAAGGCTGGACTTACCTTGCATCAGTCATGGATTTATATGACCGTAAAATAATAGGCTGGGCATATGGCAGAAATATCACTGCTGAGCTTGCGGTAAATGCTGTAAGGAATGCATGTTTAAATATTCCTGATACCAGAGGAATAATCCTGCACAGTGATCTCGGAAGCCAATATACCAGTGAGGAATTTGAAGACTGCCTTAAAAAGCTGGGAATACGGCACGCATTCAGCAGAAAAGGAAATCCTTATGACAATGCATGTATAGAATCCTTCCATTCAGTATTAAAAAAGGAAGAAGTATATACAACAACATACCATACGTTTGAGGAGGCAAAAGCAGCACTTTTTGAGTACATAGAATCATTCTACAATCGCAAGCGGCGTCATAGTGCACTTAATTACAGAACGCCTCAGCAGGTTGAAGATGAAGCTTTATCAGCCTGAAACACATTCTCACTAATGTAGTTGGGGAGAAATGTGTTCAACTTTTTGTGTCCAAGGTATTGACATAGGTCCAGTATTGAACGTTCCTAAAAACCTGGGCGCTTTCGCTACAATAATCTTATCACTTCCTCTGCGTCAAACTGATCATCCTCAGCCTCCATTGTGTAATAATCAAGTCTGTCATCCAGCAATCTGATTTCCTTACTTTTACTCATGCTTAAAATCTCCCTTCACTGTATACGTGACATTTTTCGGAAAAATCTTACAAATTTTATGAAATTATTTTTCATCCATTTTTGACGCAAATAAGCGGCATATGTCTCTTCATCAAGACATACACCGCTTGTCATGTTTATACTGTTATACCCTTTGCCAGTACGCTCCCGCGTTCACACTTTTTTTCAATTACTATGTCAGATACTTATTCTTCTTCTGAACCACTCTTTTTCCTTACATAGAATACAGCTCCAAAAACAATCAGTATAATACAGATACCTATAATAATGATTATCGTATTATTCCATGCATATTTTGAAGTGCTGTAGCCTGTCTTAGGCGCAGGAATGGTTTCATCAGCTTTGTTGTCTGCCTGACCGTTATCACTCATAACCCTGGTATCAACAACAATCGTGTAATCTGATGCATGGGTAAATACAAGTTCCACATTTCCATCCGAATCAATCTGTCCGGCGCAGATAAATTCCAGTTCTCCGGTCTGTTCATTGTAGTAGAACAGGTTCGCATACAGTCCTGCATTCTTTGATTCCATGTTGACGGTCAGTGTGGCTTTAAATCCAAGCTCTCCGTCATAAGCAAGAGTCAGGTTAATAGAATACCGTTCCCCGGTCACGTTGTTGATCACATCCACAGGAATGGATTTTCCTGCGTCGGCTCCGACTGTCACACCGAAATCAATATCTCCGGCTGCATCAGTAATATCCTTTCCAAAAATCTTCCAGGAAAGACCATTTCCCATATCCAGAACAAGTGTTGTATCCTTGCCCTTGATACTGTCAATTACATCCTTCGGTACTACAGTCGTTCCGTTCATGGCAACTGTTACTGTATCGCCTGCCTTAGTATCTTCGAGCTGTGGCTTGATAACATCCCAGCCTTCCTTGCCGCTGTCGTCCTTAATGTATGGCTTAATTGAAGTACCGTTGTCCTTACCATTACCCGTATCAGGCTGTGGCTCCTGATTCTGATTACCATTATCTGTGCCAGGCTGCGGTTTCTGGTTCTGACTGCCATTATCCTTGCTGCTGTCATCGGACTCGAGCTTAGCGATAGGCTGTGTGTAACTGTGTCCGCACTTGGAGCAGGTGTAGGTCATGATGCCTTCCTCTGTTGTCGTTGCAGCCTTCGTTACTTTTGATACATAGCTGTGTCCTGTTGCCGGAATATTCTCCGTGTAGCTGTCTCCACAGGAACAGGTGTATGTCCTTACCCCTGCCTCTGTACAGGTTGCCTCCTTCGTAATGCTTCCCGTATAGTTGTGAGTGTGCTGTTCCTCCGGCAGCTTCGCAATGCTCTCTGTATAGCTGCTGCTGCATCTGGTGCAGGTGTAGGTTCTGATGCCTTCCTCTGTTGTCGTTGGCTGCTTTGTTACGGTTGCTTTATAATCATGTCCCAATGCCGCCAGCTCTTTTCCAGTTCCCAGAAGTTTATCGCAATCCGTACAATAGGTATCTCCCGTGTATCCGGTCTGCGTGCAGGTTGCTTCCCGCTGATTCCGTATTTCAGTATGTGTGTGATCACATTCGCTTCTTGTAATCGTAATGCTTACACTTTCTGTCTCGTAGTTGCCCTTGTCAGCTCCTGTATAAACCGCGGTCGCTGTCACTGCCACACCATCTGCAAGTGCCGTGTCCTTATCAGCCTCCTGCCAGCTCCATCCATCCGGAAGCGTAATATCACCAACCTTCTTTGTGCTTTGTGCCGGAGCCATTGCAGCTTGCGGCATGTTCGGTGCCTGAGCTGCCTTATTTACAGTAAGTGCAAGCTTCGTATCAACTGCATTATAATTATCCTTATCGGATGGTGTAAATGTTACATCATACTCTGTCTTTTGGCTGTCTGCTGCTGTAGGCTTGATACTGCCGTTCTTCCATGCAAATGCTCCTGTGATTTCAGTTCCATCTGCTGTCTGATAAGCTGCTTTTCCTCCGGTCAGGGTACTGTCTGAAAGTTTCTGTCCGTAGGTAAGTGCGCCTGCTGTCGGCTTTTCTGCAATTACCAGTGTTGCTTTAGTTACTTTAACAGTTATTGTTCTGGTTACTGTACTGTAATTGTTTGCGTCATCAGGTGTGAATACTGCCTGATAGCCTTTGTTATTTACAGTCGGAATGATATTCTTTCCTGTAAAGCTCCAGGTTCCGGCAAGTTCATTGCCATCTGCTCCGGTCACACTGCCTCCCGTCATATCAGAATCAGCAAGTGCAACAGCAGGATTGTATACACGCTCTGCTACAGCAGGAACTGTTACTACTGCCGGTATTGCCTTAGTTACTTTAACTGTTATTGTTCTAGTTACTGTATTGTAGTTGTCGGCATCATCAGGTGTGAATACTGCCTGATAGCCTTTGTTGTTTACAGTCGGAATGATATTCGTTCCTGTAAAGCTCCATGTTCCGGCAAGTGAACTGCCATCTGCCCCGGTCACACTTCCGCCTGTCATATCAGAATCAGTAAGTGCAGCATCCGGATTGTATTCACGCTCTGCAACGGTTGGTACTTTTACCACTATCGGTGTTGCCTTGGCTACTGTGATGGCTGCTGTTCCGATAAGTTCAACATAATGCCTGCTGTCTGTCGGCTTGAATATCCAGACTGCTTTTGTGGTTCCGGCTGCCGGTATCTCGTCCGGATTGCTCCATGAAAGAATACCTTCTATCACATCATCTGTACCGGCTTCCACAAAAACGGTATTTCCGAGTGTCAGCTTTGAAATCTTTTCACCATAGATCAGCACGTTGCTTCCATCTACGGATACGCTGTTTCCACCCTTAATCTCTACAATCTTCTTATCTTTAATACTAATCGTCAGCGTGTATCCTGCATTCTCATAGTTCTCCATCGAAGCTGTAACCGTGATAATTGCAGTCTTTCCAACCTTGGTCGAGTCTACCTGATTTACTTTATAGGTCAGATTTCCGGCCGTATCGACTGCTACCTCACTTAAAAGCTGCTCTGTATCTGTCTTTGCAACCGCATATGTTGTAGTGCCCCTATCCGTTGGGAGCTTTCCTGCAATATCCACACCGATTGTCTTGCCGTCTGAACCGACTGAATATGCATAACTCTTTTCCTCACCAGCTATGGTCGGTGAAGCTGCTTTTTCAATCGTAAAATTTATCTCAATAGAAACTCTGTTATCTCCTGTGCCTAATGTAAGCTTTGCTTTGTATGTGCCAGCATTTTTCGGTGCTGCTGTACTGTAAGTAGATGGTGTGCCATTTGTTACCGCAGCATAGGTAATGGCATTTTCAGGAATTGTTTCTATACCTGTGTTGCCAGAGTCTATTGCTGTTCCGGCTTTCTTTTCTGTTCCATCATAGACAATTTTTTCATCTGATTTTGCTGCCGGCTGTGTAAGTTTTACGGTGTAGGTTGCACCACACTCGCTACAAGTTGCCTTAATAGCATTACCATTTTCTACAAACTCATAAGCAAAAGAGTGTTCTTCTGTACCATTACAGATACTGCATTTATGCTTCGTAGAATCTGTGGTATCCGCCTCATATTTGTGTTCTTCATATATTGACGTACTCTGATTGGAATATATCTTTGTTGAACTGCCCGGTTTTCCTTCACAGCCGTCATATTTATCTACCTGATAAACTCTTTTTGTACTATCAAGAACTGGATATGTATCACCATTTCCACCAAGTGCCTGTCCCCATACAGAGCCACTGTAAGTTACGGCATCTTCACCTTCACCTACTGTACAACCTTGTGAGAGAAGATACGCAATTTCACCGCTTGCGAATTGTGCGGCGGTTTTGCCGCCATTTTCATCTTCTGTGTCTGCGAGGTAATAGCAATTTTCGACTGGACCAAAATTGTATCCACATATACCGCTTATATCAGCACCTGAGCTAGTAGCAGTAACGGTTCCTATGTTATAACAGTTTGAAATTGGTGCAGTACTACAGCCACACACACCACCTACAGAAGCTACTGAGCCGGTAGCGGTAACAGTTCCTGTGTTATAACAGTTTGTGACTGTGCCACCATTATTATATCCACATATACCGCCTATAGTAGCAGATGACTCAATAGCGGTAAGATTCCCTGCATTATAACAGTTTGTGATTGTGCCAGCATTGTTTCCGCACACACCGCCCACATGATCATTCCCTTTGAAATAGGAATCAACGACTCCAACATTTTTTATGTTGCCATCGGATTCTGAACTTCCGAATAATCCAATACATGTTGAATCACCATTAAAGTACAAACCACTTACGGTTTTATTATTTCCGTCAAACGTTCCTTAATACTGTGTTGTACGATTTCCCATCCAATCTGCAATCGGTGTCCAGGTTATAAAATCACTTCCGTTGGAAACGTTGCCCTCTGTATCGTATTGTAAGGAATCAAGAAGATTTTCATTTACTGTGATGTTGGCTGTCAGAATTGCATTGGCTAATGTGTTTTGTTCAACTCCATCAAGAGTGCCGTTTACAAGTCCTGCAAACCAGTACAGCTGACCTGCATTGCTGATTTCGTAAACAGTCTCTTTCTCGCCGTCATCGTCAATGTCATATTTGTCAGTTGTTTCAACAGCTGGCTGATATACGATTGCTTCATCTGTGGATTGCTGTTCAGTCTTTCCAGCACTATCATTTGTCTGCACTGCAATTTCTGAATCATTTTCCTCCTTCATTCCCATAAGCACCATTACCTTATTGATCGCTGCATCGTAGCGTGTCAAGTCAAGCTGTAACATATCAGCATCGCTAAGTTCTGCCTTTGCCTCGTCAATGGTGTCAAGCTGTGATGTGACATTCTCTACATTGTCCTCGGTAATGCTGTCTGCATCCGGGAGTGCGTCGATAAGTGCCTGTATCGCTGCTATTGCTGTGCCTTCTGTTTCCGCATCTGTCACAGTCTCCGATTCTGTCTCTGAGCCGGTCTCATGAACTGTTTCCGACGATTTTTCATCCTCCGACGGAGCGTTCTCTAAATTCTCTGTATTTTCTATGCACTCTGTCTGGACGATATTCTCAGATACCGTCTCCTCTGCACTTGCCGGAAGCGGTATCATGCCACCAATCATGCAGGTACTTAACAATATTGCAAGTCCTCTTTTAAATCTGTTCATACTTATCTGTCCTTTCTCTTAGCTTTTAATTCCCCTAAACATAAAAAAGACACAATATCGAATCGCATACTTTATGCATACCATTCTCTATGATATCTTCTTGATTTT
>OBVX01000981.1_pt1 | contig 11499 bp, 10 predicted proteins | sample 1495161 | NCBI WGS metagenome assembly OBVX01 (sample SAMEA2580023, study PRJEB22360) | human gut metagenome | reverse complement strand
TGGGACGCCGGTGTCAGACCCCTGTCCCAGCCCCATGGTGCGCAAACAAAATGAGCATGAAGTCCTAGACTTCATGCTCAAATATCATAAGCTCTGCGTTATTCTTTTCCGAGATAACTATTCTTTTTAATATCCTGTAACCCGCACTTTTAGAGTACTTCACAGCCATCTGCGGATTCCTTGAATACATTATGACTCTTCCCTCCATAGTCAGATGCCTGTCAGCACATGTAAAGAATCTTCTATAGATATTATCTAATTCGAGTGTTACCTTATCATTCATCGCAAACGGCATGTCCGTAAATATCTCATCGAAGAGATACTCATGTTCAAAGGTAAAGAAATCCCTGTTGATGTAGTGGACTATCTGCCCTGCCGCCTCCGTGTTCAGCTTCGCACCGGCAACAGCCTCCGCACTTATATCAAGTCCGTAGGATGTATTGGCCTTAACAGCCTTCTGCCTCTCAATAAGCATTGTTCCCACACCGCAGAACGGGTCAAGCACCTGTGCATTGGAAACCATGTACTCTTTGGCAAGCTCCACAAGAAGCGCTGCATTCACAGGCTTGATTGACGCCGCGATATGCTTTCTGAAATATGAGAACCTCTCATCCTCAATGGTATAGAGCTTCAAAAGTATATTGAGCTTATGCTCCTTATTCTCAATAAGTCTCAGTTCAATCTCATAGTCCGACGCAGAATTGATGAGCGCTCTCTTACTCTGCCTCTCAAGCTCACCTGAAAATCTGCGGACGAATTTTCCCTTCTTCTCCATATCAAGCGTGCTCTTAAGCTCCACACGGAAATAAAACGGCTGTCCGTTCTCCCCTCCGTGAAGCCTGTACAGAAGCTTCATAAGTCCCGACCCGGCAAGCATAGCCGCTGCCGTCTCCGGCACAAACTCACATGTCCGGCAGCACGGTATCACGAAAAGTACATCGCTGTAGGTTCTTATATCCCTCAAAAATGTAAGATTGTCGGTGGAGAAACGCACACCGCCCTTGAACGGAAGCACCTTCACACCGCACTCCTCAAGCTGCAGCCTTGTGGTGTCCATGTTAAGGCGGTTGGTGATAAGGATTCCCTCCGTGTCGGCTTCAAGTCTCTTAAAGCCTGTAAATTCATGTCTGCTTATACCCTCACATGAAACAATAAGCTCTGTAAGTGCTTTCAGTTCCTCATCGACATGCTTTCTGTTCTCAGGCGTAATCTCCGTATCAGAAAGCTCCTTCACACGCCCCTTAAAGAACGGAAGATACTCCTCAATATCATACCCCTTAAGTGCCTCTAAGTACGCCGAACGCACAAAAAGCTGGCTTTCTTTCCTGTAACCGTTAACAAGTGGCTGAATAAAATCAGACATATCAAGCTCTCCCATAAGAAGAGCCGCATTCTTTCTCACCTTAGGGTCATCGCTGTCAAGGAAGCCCGTCATAGTTCCAAGGTCATCCTCGACAAGCTCAAACAAATCATTCATTCCGGCGTCATCCTTGACTGCACTGCGGAGTGCACTAAGATTCTGCCTTGTATCTATGCCTCTTACAGCATTCTCATAAAGTTCTCTGACCATAATTATAATCTGCTGGTTCTCTTGATGATATCATGTCTCTTAGGTCCGTTGGATACAAGAGTGATAGGTGCCTGAATCTCCTGCTCGATAGCATCGATATAATCCTTGCATGCCTGTGGAAGATCCTCATAATTCTTGATTCCTCTTATGTCACACTTCCAGCCCGGCATCTTCTTGAAAACAGGCTTAGCCTTCTCAAGCTTATATGTTGTAGGGAAGTCCTTAACAACCTCACCATCTATCTCATAGCCAACACACATAGGAATCTCATCAAGATATCCGAGAACATCAAGCACCGTGAGTGCAACCTCTGTTGTTCCCTGCATGCGCACACCGTAACGTGTAGCTACAGCATCGAACCATCCCATACGTCTCGGACGGCCTGTTGTTGCGCCGAACTCTCCGCCGTCACCGCCGCGTCTTCTGAGCTCATCTGCCTCATCACCGAATATCTCACTCACGAATGCACCTGCACCAACCGCTGATGAGTAGGCCTTGACTACTGTTACAACATCCTTAATCTCCGCAGCCGGTATACCTGCTCCGATAGCGCCGTAAGCGGCAAGTGTTGAAGAAGATGTTACCATCGGATAAATTCCGTGATCCGGATCCTTGAGTGCTCCAAGCTGACCCTCAAGAAGAATATTCTTTCCTTCCTTGATAGCGTTGTGTAAGTAGAGTGATACATCTGCAACATAAGGCTCTACCATATCTCTGTATGAAAGCATAAGCTTGAATACTTCATCAGCATCAAGAAGCGGCTTATGATAGAGGTGCTCAAGCAGAATATTCTTGTATGCAACAACTCTGTCAACCTTCTCCTTAAGAGAAGCCTCGTCGAAGAGCTCACTCACCTGAAAACCAATCTTAGCATATTTATCTGAATAGAAAGGAGCAATACCCGACTTTGTTGAGCCAAATGACTTTCCAGCAAGTCTCGCTTCCTCGTATGTATCGAAATCAACATGATACGGCATAAGAATCTGTGCCCTGTCCGATACAAGAATCTTAGGTGCCGGCACACCTCTGTCCTCCAAGCTCTTAATCTCATTGAAGAGATAAGGAATGTTGAGTGCAACTCCGTTACCTATAACACTTGTTGTATGATTATAGAATACACCCGATGGAAGAAGATGAAGTGCGAACTTGCCATAGTCATTGATAATGGTATGGCCTGCATTGCTTCCTCCCTGAAAACGAACAATAATATCAGACTCCTCAGCAAGCATATCTGTAATCTTACCCTTGCCTTCGTCTCCCCAGTTTGCTCCGACAATAGCCTTAACCATGGTTATTCCTCCTAATAGTCAATAATAATGTATGAATCTTATCATACTTTTAATTTGATAGTATGGACTCAAGCCCATACTGTTGTAGTATACTATAAAAACTCATTTATGTAAATGCAATAAACGAAAAATAAAAATATATTACAAGGAAAAATTTCTCCGCTTTCACTTCTTTCTTTTCTGCAATACCTTTCTCTTCTGCAACACCCGTTTTATCCTGTATAATCTGTAAACAGCCGGTTAAAGCTCTGCCTTGTCAATTCTTTGAAAGCACAGCTTCAAGAACATCGAAGAAATTTTCAAAGGTCTTTCTGCAGCACATCGGATTCTCAATCACAATTCCGTCCGCTGCAAGTCCTGTTACCGCAAATGCCATAGCCATCCTATGATCATCAAAGGTCTTAATGTGTGCCGGCTGCGGTATACCATGACAGATATAGATACCCTCTTTTCCATCCTCAGTAAATGTTCCGCACTCAATATTCATGGCACGAAGATTGGTAAGTACCGCTTCTATTCTGTCCGATTCCTGAAGCCTTATGTGGCCAACATTATGTATCCTTGTTGTTCCCTGTGCAAACGGAGCGATTGCAGCAAGCGTCATACTCTGGTCGGAGAAATCATTCATATCAACGTCCACCGGCTTCAATATTCCGCTATCCGGTGCATCCACCTGTATGCCCTCCCCGGTCTGATTCACTGTACATCCCATTTTTTTCAGTACATCAAGAAATTTCATGTCCCCCTGCATCATTCCGTATCTGCTCTCCATCACGGTGACACTTCCGCCGGTAACAGCCGCCGCCGCCCAGAAATAACATGCCGCCGAGATATCCGGCTCAATATAATATTTCCCTGGATTATACCTCTGTCCTGCCCCTACATGATAATCATGTCCATCATATTCTACATTGCACCCAAAAGCTTTCATCATTGCAGAGGTTATCCTTATATATGCCCCATCTGTCTTTTCGCTGGTTATCTTAATGTCAAGCCCCTCAGGAATAAGCACTCCCGCCATCATGAGCGCACTCAGAAACTGGGTACTGCGGCTTATATCTATATGGACAACCGCGGGCTTATCTCCCGCATTGCCGGTTCCTGTATCCACAAGAGCGGTATTCTGTGCATTATCCGGACTGCAGTTCTTATCCGGCACACCATGACAGCCGCGTCCTCTCACCTTCACCGGCAGATGTCCCCTCTCACCGAGATATTCAAATTCGGCTCCTAACTCTGTCAATGCTTCAAAAAGCGAATCCATTGGCCTTGCCTGCATCTGCGGTGTGGCATTTATTGTATATCCGCCGTCTGAGAGTGCAAGCATTGCCGTGAGGAAACGTGCCGCAGTACCGGCGCTCCCCACGTCTATCGTGCCTGTCCTGTTGGGTATTTTTCCACCAAGCCCATCTATCTCCACCCTTTTATCCACTTCATCGACAGCAACATTGTACCCTAATGCTTCAAGGCTCCCTATGAAATGTCTCGAATCATCCGAAAATAATGCCCCATCAAGGACCGTGTGTCCGCAGGCCATCGCTGCCATAAACAGTGCCCTGTTGGTCACGCTCTTAGAACCCGGAACCGTAACACATGCCCTTATAGGATAAACTGCCCTCCTTACCTTATATACACTACCTGTTTCACCTGCACCCATGATATTCCTCGCTTCTTATTTACTTTTAGGATTCTTGGGACAAAACATGCACAATTAATCTATGAGTGTATAACGTATTATATTTATACATATCACGACTTTTGGGAGAAGCTTAGATGTTCTTAGAACTCTGTTATGTATCTAGCCAAAAGCAGCACGGATGCTGCTTTAGAAGCAATGCATACACGGATGTATGCTTTGCTTCGGTGGCGGACGCAAGAAACCTTTATCAGAGTTCTTAGAACATCTTGCTTCGGACAATGGAGCTGATATGTATAAATATAATACGTTATACACAGCTAGGTATACACAACATGTTTTGTCACCCGAATACTTATACACAATTTTATCACCCCACAACTTCATTGGCAAGTTGCTCTTGCTTATATCCGGCAAGTATATTATCATGTTCTCCTAGACAATAACACATAAGTTTATGCAGTATTTATATTAATTTTCAGGAAAGGATACATTGAGCTATGAATGAAAAAGCACCACAGCGCAAAAGCAAAAGAAATAATAACCATACAGCCACATACCTTTTATGTGCGCTAACCATATCGATTGTCATAGTTATTGTACTGCTCACATCCGTGCTGTCAAAAAAATCCGGAAAAGAGAACGAAACACCTGAGCACACGGTTGATACAGTTTCAACCGACACCTCCACCGATACCTTCACTGAGGAGGCAGCATATCCGACTATCAGTGAAATCACTTTGTTTGGCAGAAACTACGCACAGGATATCACTGAATTCAGTTTATCCTCCGATGAACTCACCGGTCTTGAGCATGATGAAATATATTCTGACATCTGCAAGGCACTTAAGTTTTTCAACTCTCTTAAGAGCGTTGACCTGACAGCCGCCGGCCTTGAACTTGATGAGATGACAGCATTAAAGGACATTTACCCGGACATAGATTTCATTTGGACAGTAAAGTTATGCGGAAAGGAAGTTTCCTCCGAGGAGACTGAGCTTGACATAAGCGGAATAGAGATTACCGACATCGAAGATTTTAAAAAACACATTAAGGCGCTTGACAATCTTAACTATATTGATATGTGTGACTGTGGACTTACGAATGAACAAATGGAACAGCTTAAAAACGATTTTCCTTCCATCAAGTTCGTCTGGAAGGTCACCCTCGGCTTGTGGACAATAAGAACAGATACCGTAGCCTTCTCAACCCTCAAGGACGGAACAATAACCTATCGTCTCACCAACGAGGACTGCAAGGTATTAAAATACTGCACCGACATGGTCGCTCTTGATTTAGGGCACAACAAGGTCACAGATTTATCTTTCCTCGAATACATGCCTGAGCTTAAGATACTGATTCTTGTAGACAACTGGCTCACCGACACTCAGTCACCTTATCTGTATGACCTGTCGATGCTTAAATACTGTCCTAAGCTCATGTACCTTGAATTTTTTGTGGGGGATGTGAGTGATATAAGCGTGTTTGACTATCTTCCGAACCTTGTGGACCTCAACATCAGCTATAACCCGATAAGCGATGTATCACATCTTCTGAACTTTACAAAGCTTGAGCGTCTGTATATAGAACACACCAGCCTGACCGAACAGGATTACGAGCTTCTTAAGGAAACCTATCCTGATGCCTACATCGTATATTACGGTGAAGGCTCTGTCGACCAAGGCTGGCGTGAACATGAGAGGTATTTTGCAATGATTGATATGTTCCACAATAATTATGTGAATGACCTTTTTAAGAACTAGCCCTTAACAGCACCAAGTGCAATGCCCTGTACGATATATTTTGAAAGGAAAATATACACTACAATTACAGGGAAAATAGAAAATGCAATCGTGACATACACCTGACCCATATCGAACTTGAGCCAATCCGCACTTCTTAGCTGTGCGATAAGTATTGGAAGTGTCTTGACACTGTCCTTCTTAAGCACAAGTGCCGGAACGAAGTAATTATTCCAGCTTGATACAAATGTAAATATTGCCTGTACGGCAATCGCCGGCTTCATTATTGGAAGCACGATATTGTTGAAGGTATGGAACTCACCGGAGCCATCTATTCTGGCAGCCTCTATTATTGCGAGCGGTAATGTACTTTCCATGTACTGCTTCATATAATAGAAGGTTACCGGTGCGGCGATTGTCGGCACAATCAGCGGAATAAAGGTGTCCATAAGATGCATATTGTCCATGAGCTTGATAAATCCAAGAGCTGTTACCTGGCTTGGAATCATCATAACTGCAAGTATGAACGCAAATATAAATTTTTTAAGTTTAAAATCATATACATGAATCGCATAGGCGGTCATCGCTGAGAAATATGTACTCAGAGCAGCACAGAGTGTTGAAATGATAATACTGTTAATCATTCCCGATATAATCGGCTGTGTTCCATGAATGACATGATTCCAGTTTACAAGAAGATTTTTTCCAGGAATAATCGAAAAACCCTTCTGTATCTCTGCATGTGTCTTTGTAGCATTTACAAAGAGTACATAAAACCAGAACAGACACAGTATTGATATCAGTGTAAGAACCACGTATGCCACCGCTCTTCTTATATGAATTGAGTCTTTTTTATTATTATTTTTATTGCTCTTACCCATAATCATACCTCCCCCTTCTAATCCTTCCTGCGATACATTACAGAATATATTATGAGACTCAGTATAGCTGTTATAATAAACAGAAATACAGAGAGTGCTCCGCCAAGTCCATAATTCTTACTGTACAGATGCTGATTAAGATACATAATAAGCGTCTTTGTTGATTCGGCAGGTGCGCCGGAACCATTAGTAAGAATCTGAGGCACATCGAACATCTGAATACCACCGATCATAGAGGTAATAATTACATATATAAGGATAGGCTTAAGAAGAGGAAGCGTTATCCTGTAGAATCTCTGCCATGAACTTGCGCCATCTACCTCCGCCGCCTCAAACAGCGAGGTGTCAATGCCCATAATTCCTGCCATGAGAATAATAGTCGTATTTCCAACCCACATGAGGAAGTTCATAAAACCACCCAAGCCTCTTGTAGCCCATACATTAGAGAAAAATCTCACCGGATTTTCCTGAGTGGCAATTCCCATCTTGATAAGAATTGCGTTGATTGGTCCGACATCTGAGAACAATGCAAAAAACAACATTGAGAACGCAGAGGCCATAATCAGGTTAGGAAGATATATAACTGTCTTAAAGAATCTGCTTCCCTTCAGCTTCAATCTCACATCGGAAAACCACTGCCCCAGAAGAAGTGATACTATTATCTGCGGTATGAAACCGATAACCCACATGATAAGCGTGTTTGCCGTATACTTCAAAAGGCTGACATCCGAAAAAATCGTTTTATAGTTCTCAAGTCCAACCCATGTCGGTCCTACCTGCATGAGTCCTACTCTGTAGTTCTCAAAAAAGCTGTTATAAATCGTACTGACTAATGGAATCAACTGAAAAATCACATACACAAGCACAAAAGGGATGAGGAAGATATATCCCCATTTATTGTACCTTACTATCTTGCTCTTTCCTTCGGTTTTTTTCATACAATCATCACTCCTCACCTGCAAAACAATTCCACCCTATTTTTAGCCAAAACATGCCTGCCCCATATAGAGCAGGCATGTTATACTTACATTTTAAATTTTAAGGTTAATTATTCAGCCTTAAGGTTAGGATACTTAACAACAATGTTCTTCTTGAAGGTTGCAAGTGCCTCGTCAAGTGTTGCATTGCCTGTGAAGTAATCCTTCATAGCCTTCTGGAACTCCTCGTTACAGCCCTGATCATATGATGAAAGGTTGCTGAGGTCAATCTTGTCTGCACCTGCACAGAACATTGCAAGTGGATTCTGTCCGCCAAGAACCTTGCTCTGATAAGATGTATCTGCAGCCATAGTCTCCATTGCCGGCTTGTTGTTAACGAAGTCATTGTCCTTCTTAACAATCTCTGTCATGACATCCTTGTTAGTTGTGAGCTGTCTCATGATGTCTGCTACAAGTGCCGTGTTATCTGTTCCCTGTGCTGCACAGATCCATGTACCACCCCAGAAGAAGCCCTGAGGACCTTCGGTTGCTGCCCAGCCGCCGTTAGCTGCGATACTGGCTGCATCAGATACATTCATGGAGAAGTCAACGAACCATGCCGGTCCAAAGTAGCAGAATACCTTTCCTTCCGGATAGAAGCCCTTGCTCCAGTTGTCATCCCAGAGTGATGACTGATTGTTGTAGCCATTATCCGTGAATGTCTTAGTCTGGGAAACCCAGTTCATAATGTTATCATCAATTACAACCTTGCCGTCTACTACCCATGGGCTTGATACATTGTTGGAGAAAACTCGGAATGTATCATCAAAGCCTGATACCATGAAATATCCGCTGTCCTTCATAGTCTTAGCTGTCTTCTCAAAGGTTGACCAATCAGATACGCTCTTCTGAACCTCTGCCGGATCATCTGTTCCTAAAACTTCCTTGGCAATATCTCTGTTGTAAATAAGTACACCAGGGCAGCCCTGCCATGAAAGACCCTTTAAAACACCCTTGGAATCTGTCACGATATCCTGTGTATACTTATACTGGTCAGCTATTTCGCTGTCTGTTATACCTAAATCCTTGATTGGCATTGTATAGTCTGTATCTACATACTTAAGTGCGTAATCTGCCTCTACAAGGAATATATCAATTTTATCATCAGCAGCTGCATCCTTCTGCTTAAGAAGTGCTTCATCAAGATTGTTCTGGTATGCATTGTTCTCATTAGGTGTTGTATCTTACCTGTGGAATCATCGGTCTTTACATATCCAGGATAGTGATCTGTGACCCTGCTCTTAAACTCTTCATTCCATACATAAATGTTAAGCACAGAGCCTTCCTTTCCATCAGTATTTCCCGATGCTGCATTGTTGCTCTTAGAGCATCCTGCAAGAGCTGTTGTTGCCATCAAGCCTACTAACATTGTCGCCGCAAACTTTTTGAATTTTCTCATATTCTTCCTCCATTTCTCCGGCTTAAACACTGCCTGCCACCCCGGCAAATGCGTAGAAAATATATTTCTACTGAACAATAGTTGCATTAAGGTTGCTTACTGACCCTCCCGTCAGAACCTTTCCCTCAATCACATAGCTTTTCTTAAGTGTGGTTTTCGGTTTTCTGATTAAATCGATTAAGCATGAGGCAGCTTCCCTGCCCATCCCATCCCCGGCCTGCTGCAGTGTCGTAATCTGCGGCTCGTATATGACAGAATATCTTATTCCGTCGTAACCGGTGACTGATATATCACCGGGTATGCTAAGACCGTGGCTCTTGATGATGTTCGCACCGCTTATCGCTGTGATGTCATCCGGATACATGATACAGGTAGGCCGCTCTTTCAGTTGAAGCAGCTTCCTTGTACATTTAACTGCACCTGCTGTGTCATGGTATCTGCATTCGCACACATACTCCTTACAGACATCAAGCCCAAGCTGCTCCATTGTTCTGTAAAAGCTCGTAACTCTGTCTCTCGTAACCGAGCTGTCATCTCCGTGAATGAATGCAATCTTCCTGTGTCCCATTGAGTACAGATATTCTACAAGATCCTTCACACCCTTTACATTGTCCGACATCACCGATATAGTATCATTGAAGATATGATCTATAGTCACTATCGGTATTCCGCTGTTGACAAGCTCGATAACCTGAGGGTCACTATAATCTATACAGGCTATTATCACTCCGTCAAACTGTCGTATCCGACAGAACTCACTATATGTAATCTTCCTTCCGCCAATCCTATTCGTTATAAACGTAATACTGTATCCCAGGATCTCTGCCTGAGACCTGATTCCCTCAAGAACCCTCGCAAAATACTCATGTGTAAGACCCGTGTTAGCCGCATCTACAAACAGAATGCCTATGTTATAGGTTCTGTTAGTCTTAAGTGCAACCGCAGCCATGTTAGGTATGTATCCAAGCTCAGCAGCCTTAGCCTTAATCATGGTCTTAGTCTCTTCACTTATATCGCTGTAACCATTGAGTGCCTTACTCACTGTTGCAACAGATACATTACATGCATTCGCTATGTCCTTTACGGATATCATTCCGTCACCGCCTTCCCGAATTGGTATGTAGGATTGCATTGGCAATCTCATCGGTGCCCGCATCACTTAATCGTTTTCGCATGTTTATAGTACATCATTTTGAATATGAAATCAATAGTTTTTTGAAAGTTTTTAGTAAAATTGTATATTTTCTTTCTCTTCCATTTCACTCAATGCTTAAATCATTAAGTTTAGAGTTGTTTTTGTATATTTTTTGTGCATTTTCACTAATACGTTTTAGTGAAATTACATAGGTTTTTACATTGTTCTTTCATCAAATCCCCTATATAGGTATAGAATAATTAAAAAAATGCCGCACCACATTACATAGTACGGCATTTGTCCCAAAATTATTCCCAATATTTTATTGTATTGCAGTCTCAATACTTAATATCAATATTATACGTTAATCTGCGCTGTCATGCCAAGCTCATCCTTGCTGGCTTCAAGTACAGGGTTTATAACTTCATTTAAGAATTCATCAACCTGCTCCTTGGCACGTCCTGTATACTTAGACGGATCCATTGACTTCTTGAGGTCATCAAGAGAAAGATTAAACGCAGGGTCTGCGGCGATAAGCTCAAGAAGATTATTGTCAAGACCTCTCTCCTTGACATTGCGTCCTGCTTCCATAGAAAGTGTTCTTATCTTCTCATGAAGCTCCTGACGGTCGCCGCCTGCCTTTCCGGCATCCATCATAATGTTCTCTGTAGCCATGAAAGGAAGCTCTGCCATGATATGCTTCTCAATAACCTTCTCATACACTACAAGTCCGTCAACAACATTCATGTATAAGTCTAAGATACCATCAACAGCAAGGAATGCTTCCGGCACGGACATTCTCTTGTTGGCAGAATCGTCAAGTGTTCTCTCAAACCACTGCGTAGCGGATGTGATCGCAGGATTCATCGC
>OBVX01000967.1_pt1 | contig 11662 bp, 8 predicted proteins | sample 1495161 | NCBI WGS metagenome assembly OBVX01 (sample SAMEA2580023, study PRJEB22360) | human gut metagenome | reverse complement strand
ACAGAAGGAGCGGAGCATTCTCAGAGCATGGACTCGGACTGGAAATTATAAAAAGCATAGCGGATGAGCTTAAGGGTGAGCTGGTCACTGAGCATGATAATAAGGTGTTCGTGACTTCGGTTGGTGTGCCGCTTGCCTAGGCTGCCGATGTTTATAAAAACACATTGCTAAAGATGATACATTGTGCTATTATGTACATAACATATGGAATGTCGGAGAAATGTATATTTGGACGTGATGCGAAGGCGGGTGGATTATGGAATATAGGATAAGTATCGGAAATCAGGGGTTTGACAACCTTAGACAGCGTAAGTGTTTTTATATAGATAAGACATCACTTATCATGGAGTGGTGGGACTCTCAGGATATAGTTACTCTTATAACCCGCCCGCGCCGTTTCGGCAAGACACTCAACATGAGCATGCTCAACTGCTTTTTTTCTAACGGGTATGCGGACAGAGGAGACTTATTTGAGGGACTGTCTGTATGGGAGGATGAGAGATACAGGCAGATACAGGGGACTTATCCTGTAATTTTCTTAAGCTTTGCGGATGTCAAGGCGGATAATATACAGGATGCCAGGTTTCAGGTAAAAGTGAAGATATCAGAACTGTTTGACCAGAATACATATCTGCTGGACAGCAATGTGTTGAGTGATAATGAGAAAGATATTTTTAAAAATATAACAATGTATATGGATGATGCATTGTGTTGCTCTGCCGTAAATATAATGTGTCGTTATATGCAGCGTTATTACAATAAGAAGGTTATTGTACTGCTTGACGAATATGACACACCGATGCAGGAGGCATATATACATGGGTACTGGGATGAATTCACGGCTTTTTTAAGAAGCCTTTTTAATGCGACCTTTAAGACTAATCCTTATCTTGAACGTGCCGTGATGACGGGAATTACAAGAGTATCGAAGGAGTCAATGTTCTCTGATCTCAACAATCTTAATGTGGTTACAACCACTTCGGATGAATATAGTTCATGCTTCGGCTTTACCGAGGAGGAGGTATTTGATTCACTTGATGCCTTCGGGCTTTCAGATAAAAAGCAGGAAGTTAAGAAGTGGTATGATGGTTTTACTTTTGGATCACATAAGGACATATATAATCCATGGTCTGTAACGAGTTATCTTGATAAGAAGAGAATTGCACCATACTGGGCATCTACAAGTTCCAACGGGCTTGTAAGCCGCCTTTTGCAGACTGCATCGACACAGGTTAAGGAACTTATGGAAGAACTCTTAAGGGGCGGAACAATTGTTGTTAATTTTGATGAACAGATTGTATTTAACCAGCTTGATACGAATGAGAGTGCAATATGGAGTCTGTTGGTTGCAGGGGGGTATCTTAAGGTGAACGAGGTTGAGTATCGTGGAGAACTTTTAGAGCCCTGGTATCATTTGTCAATCACGAATCTTGAGACTATGAGCATGTTTTCCGGTATGTTTAAAGGTTGGTTTAGCAATTCTTTATCAAATTATAATGCATTTGTGGCAGCATTGCTTAGTGGAAGCCTGAAGGAAATGAACATTTATATGAATGAAGTTGCCTTATCGACCTTCAGCAGTTTTGACACTGGTGTGCATCCATCTGAGAGGACACAGCCTGAACGGTTTTATCATGGATTCGTGTTGGGACTGTTAGTTGAGCTGCGCGATATATATGAGGTAAAGTCCAACCGTGAGAGCGGATACGGAAGATATGATGTAATGCTTATCCCGAAGAACAATGATAAGAAATATAATGCCATAATCATAGAATTTAAGGTGTTCGATTCGTGCGATGAGAGCACGCTTGAAGATACAGCGAAGTCGGCACTCAGGCAGATAGAAGAGAAAAATTATGATGCGGAGCTGATTCTTTTGGGTATTCCGAAAGAAAGAATAAGACATTATGGATTTGCCTTTGAAGGAAAAAAGGTACTCATAATTGAATAATTATTAAAAATGTAACGGGTAAAAACAATCAGCTATTTTTACCCGTTTTTACTTGAACGCAGAATAAGCAATCCCCCGCTTTACTGGGAGCGGAGAAAGGCATACAGATGATAAATGTAGAATTGAATGATGTGCTTGATGTGGTTTTGAACATACCGAATGCATTATGCACATTTTATTTTCAGTCCAAAGCGTGCAATATAAAGTATAAAAAGACATATATGATTGTTCTTTTTTTTGTAATATCTGCTCTTACTTTTTTGCAGAATATAGAGGTTATGAGTCAGGAAGTGCATGTTATTATGTCATGCGTTGTAATTTTGTTTGGAACTCAGTTATTCGTTACAGAAAAGCGATTTGCAGCACTACAGTTCTGTGTTCTTTTGTATCTGACACTTGTGTTATGTGAAGCAATGTCATATATTGTATGCTTTGTCATGTTCGGTGAATCTATTCTCATTATGATAAATGAAATCAGAAATATGATTTATATAAAGCTTTATTTTGCCATCCTGAGCTTTGTCGCAGAATATGGTGTATATAGGTTGTGGCTGGGGAGCGGCAGAAAAATTACAGGAAATTTCAATAAGAGCTTTTTGATAATTTTACCAACCGAATTAATTCTTGCATGGAGTGCTTTGGGTATTACTATTTCGGAACCGCAGAACAGCAATGCGGCAGTTATTCTTGTCATCAGCATTATTTTTTCAATTATGTTCAATATTTTGCAGTTCATAATCGGCGAGCAGGACATAAGAAAGCAGAGTGAGCTTGTAAAAGCGAACATCTTAAGGGAACAGCTCGCAAATCAGAACAGCAGAAAAAGTGAACTTGAGGAGCATATTAATAAGGCGAATGAAGCAAAGGCATATATACTTGAGAATGTCGATAAGGCGGCGGCTCTGCTTGTCAGCCGTCAGGGAGAAGCAGCGCATGAGCAGCTTCAGGGAATAGTTGATACGATTGCAGTAAAATATATGTACAGCAACAACAAGATTGCCGATGCACTGCTCTCTGACAAGGCGAAGCTGTGTGAGGAGTATGGAATAGAACTGAAATGCCGCCTTGATTTCCCTGATAACATGCCGATTGATAATGCAAGGCTGTGCATTGTGCTGTCGAACCTTATTGACAATGCGATAAGGGCATGCCGTGAATCAACGGAAGGCAGCACAGCGGAACATAAGCCGTTCATATCGCTGAAGGTTAATGAGCAGTTCGGTTACCTTGTAATAAGACAGGAGAACAGCTTTAACGGAATTGTGGAGAACAGAAGGAGCGGAGCATTCTCAGAGCATGGACTCGGACTGGAAATTATAAAAAGTATAGCGGATGAGCTTAAGGGTGAGCTGGTCACTAAGCATGATGATAAGGTGTTCGTGACCTCGGTGGGTGTGCCGCTCATGTAAAATATTGATGCCATATTTATGCTTGCAGCTTCAAATGTATTGCTAAAGATGATACATTGTGATAATATACATATATGGAATACAGATTTTGGCGAATATAATGTGAGATATCATAAAGTATCAGCTTCATATATAGTGTCAATACATGGAGGTTGGAGATATGGGGTATAATATAAGTATAGGAAATCAAGGTTTTAATGATATAAGAGAGAGTCAGAGCTTTTATATTGATAAGACGGCATTTATAAAAGAATGGTGGGATTCGAGGGATATAGTGACACTCATAACCCGCCCGCGCCGTTTCGGCAAGACACTCAACATGAGCATGCTCAACTGCTTTTTTTCTAACGGGTATGCGGACAGAGGAGACTTATTTGAGGGACTGTCTGTATGGGAGGATGAGAGATACAGGCAGATACAGGGGACTTATCCTGTGATATTTTTAAGCTTTGCGGATGTGAAGGCAGACAACCTTAAGGACGCAAAGCAGCAGGTTAAGATGAAAATTGAGGAGCTGTATAGGAACAAGCGTAATCTGCTGGACAGTGAGATATTTGATAATGATGAGAAGCTTGAATTCAGACAGACGAATATGAGAATGGATGATGCCGTATGTGCTATGAGCGTGAAGCAATTGTGCAATTATATGAGCAGGTATTATCGGAAAAAGGTAATTGTACTTCTTGATGAGTACGATACCCCGATGCAGGAGGCATACATCCACGGCTATTGGGAGGAATTTACGTCTTTCATGAGAAGTTTTTTCAATTCGACCTTTAAGACCAATCCATATCTTGAGCGTGCAGTGATGACGGGGATTACGAGGGTGTCGAAGGAGTCAATATTCTCTGATTTGAATAATCTGGCGGTGGTTACGACAACATCGGAAAGATACAGCACATGCTTCGGATTTACAGAGGAGGAGGTCTTTAAGGCGCTTGATGATATGGATCTTGGAGAACATAAGCAAGATGTGAAAAAGTGGTATGATGGATTTGTTTTCGGAGCACATAGGGATATATATAATCCGTGGTCAATTACCAACTTCTTAAAGGAAAAGAAGTTAAGACCGTACTGGGCATCAACGAGTTCTAACGGACTTGTAAGCCGTCTGATTCAGACCGCGGCTTCCGAAGTGAAACAGATGATGGAGGATTTGATAAGCGGCAAGGATATAGTGGTTAATTTTGATGAGCAGATAGTATTTGGACAGCTTGATACCGATGAGAGTGCTATATGGAGCCTTCTTATGGCGAGCGGTTACCTGAAGCCAGATACAGTTGAGTACAGGGGAGAACTCATGGAACCGTGGTATCACTTGTCGATAACGAACCTTGAGACAAGGAGCATGTTTTACAGCATGTTCAAGGGATGGTTTAAAGCGTCAGCGTCTAATTACAATGCTTTTGTTGGTGCGTTGCTAAAAGGAAGCCTGAAAGAAATGAATGGGTATATGAATGATGTGGCATTATCAACCTTCAGCAACTTTGACACCGGAAAACATCCTTCTGAGAGGACACAGCCTGAACGGTTTTATCATGGATTCGTGTTGGGACTGTTAGTTGAGCTGCGCGATATATATGAGGTAAAGTCCAACCGTGAGAGCGGATACGGAAGATATGATGTAATGCTTATCCCGAAGAACAATGATAAGAAATATAATGCCATAATCATAGAATTTAAGGTGTTCGATTCGTGCGATGAGAGCACGCTTGAAGATACAGCGAAGTCGGCACTCAGGCAGATAGAAGAGAAGGATTATGATGCGGAGCTGGTTTCAATTGGTATTCCGAAGGAACAAATAAGGCATTATGGTTTCGCATTTGAAGGTAAAAAAGTACTTATAATGGAATAAAAGTAATTTAAAAATTGATTAAAAGGGTTTCATGCATATTTCTTGTAAATGCATGAAACCTTTTTGTATTGGGACAGGGGTCTGGTCCCGTGTCCCACCACAGGAAACCGGGACACGGACCAGACCCCTGTCCCGGAATTTTAGATTACATATATTTTACATAACTTACACCCGATTGTGATAGTTAAAAATCAATCTGCTATCTATACTTGGTTTATAGAAACGGATTGGAGTAGCTGTTGCATTAAGGAGGGATTGTTATGCCGTCGACATACGCACATTATAGAATGGGAAAAGAAGCTGCAGAGGAGCTTACAGGTGAGGCATGGCACACGCTGAGCATGTACCGTCAATTGTATCTTATAGGGCTTCATGGACCGGACATTTTATTTTATTATAGACCGCTCAGGTCAAATGTGATAAATGGTATTGGGTATGGAATGCATGCAAGACCGGGAATTGAGTTTTTTGAGCATGCTGTAAAGGTGATTGAGAACAAGGATAACAAGGCACCGTACCTTGCGTATATGTATGGCGTTATGTGTCATTTTGCGCTTGACGTGACATGTCATGGTTATATTGATGAGAAGATAGAAAAAAGCGGGGTGCCACATGCGCAGATAGAGGTTGAGTTTGACAGAATGCTTATGCTGAGGGATGGATTTGACCCTGTAAGACATTCACTCACTGATCATATCGTACCAAGCATGAGGAATGCTAAGGTTATAAGCTGCTTCTATGAGGGAACTACACCTGAACAGGTTATGCAGGCACTTGAAGGAATGATAAAGTATAACAGACTTCTGCTTGCACCGTCAGGACTTAAGAGAATGCTTGTGAACGGGCTGCTCAGGATTTCCGGAAATTATAAGGAAATGCACGGACTTATGGTGAATTACAATGCTGATCCGCTCTGCAAGGACAGCAACGAAAAGCTTATGGAGCTGTATGGAAAGGCGGAGAAGCTTGCGGTGCAGCTCATAAATGAGTACAGCGAACTGGATGACTGGAATCCGATTTATCGGTATACCTTTGGCTCTAAGCTGATAGTTGAGAATGATGATAACATTTTATACAGCACAGACGCTAAAAAGGGAAATGAACCGTCAGCCGCATTCGACAGTGCAGAACAGGATGGCTGTCACGTTGTAAAGGGAGGTATGCCGGCATGAAGATGACGAGGGAAGAAAGAAACTGGGTGTTGTATGATGTTGGGAATTCGGCATTTGTGCTGCTGGTTTCGACTATAATGCCGCTGTATTTTAACTATCTTGCGGGCAGTGCCGGGCTGTCAGATTCGGATTATCTTGCATACTGGGGCTATGCGGCGTCGATTGCGACAATAATTGTTGCGGTCATGGGATCGGTGACCGGCACTATGGCGGATATGAAAGGATTTAAGAAATTTCTTTTTACGATATCCATGCTTGTCGGAATGTTTCAGGGCGGTGTTCAGGCACTTTCACGTTCGTATTTTGCGAAGATTATTCCGGCTGAACAGGCAGGAGAGTACTTCGGACTTATGGATATCTGCGGCAAGGGAGCGGCATTTCTTGGCACAACGGTTGTCGGTCTGGTTACCCAGATTACAGGAAGCATGAGCAAGGGTGTAGGAATGATATCAGTGTTCTTTGTGATAGGAATTGTATTTTTCAACATGGCGATGAAGGTAGACGGCGCAGGTGAGGTGCATGCTGAGAAAAAGACACATAATGAGGAGCCGGTTGAAGATATGGGTGGCAACTATAAATATCCTATTGACATAGTGTGAATAAACAAATAAAATAATATTTCAGAGTAAGAGGTGTCAAAATTGTTTTGGCACCTTGATTTTTGTTATGTAAACAGTAGGAGCCGTGCATGGCAGCAGGCTGTGCATTGCTTTGACAGGTAGAAGAAAGAGAGTGTGGGACAGTTTTGGATAATAATATGGTTTTCGATGGTGAAATGGAAAATAGCACGCCTGAGCTTGAGATAGACATAAGTGAGCTTTCAAAATACATGGAGGATGGCTATGAACTCATCGATGTGAGGGATGAGCTTTCCTTTGCGTACGGCAATATCAAGGGCAGTGTGAATATACCTGGTGAGAAGCTGCTCGAAAATGCCGCAGAATATACAGGAAGGAAGCTTCTTTTGTACTGCAAGAGAGGTGAGACAAGCTTAGAGCTTGCTGAGGCGTTACATGAACAGGGGATTGACGCGCTGAGCCTTAAGGGAGGATATATCGCATGGCTCATGGCGGACATTAAGAAGATGAGTGCAGAAAAGAGCGATGTCGATTTTGCCGCTGAGGTTGAGGAGAGCATAAGAAAGCGCTTTAAAAAGTCAATCTGGTCGAAATTTACGAAGGCGATAAATGAGTACGAGCTTGTGAAGGAGGGGGACTGTGTCGCAGTGTGTATCTCCGGGGGCAAGGATTCGATGCTCATGGCGAAGCTTTTTCAGGAATTAAAGCGCCACAATAAGTTTCCGTTCGAGGTGAAGTTCCTTATAATGGATCCGGGCTACAGTCCTGAGAACAGAAAGCTCATTGAGAGCAATGCTAAAAGACTTAATATCCCGGTTACAATATTTGAATCGGATATATTTGAGTCGGTATTCAATGTGGAGAAATCACCGTGCTACCTGTGTGCGCGCATGCGCCGTGGCCACCTCTACAGCAAGGCGAAGGAGCTTGGGTGTAACAAGATTGCGCTTGGTCATCATTACGATGATGTTATAGAGACAATACTAATGGGAATGCTCTATGGTGCGCAGATGCAGACCATGATGCCTAAGCTTCACAGCACGAATTTTGAGGGCATGGAGCTTATAAGACCGCTCTATCTTATTCGTGAGGATGATATAAAGGCATGGCGCGATGCGAACGAGCTTAAGTTCATCCAGTGCGCCTGCAGGTTCACGGACACCTGTTCATCCTGTGCCGAGGATGGTCAGAGCAAGTCGAAGCGCCTTGAGGTAAAGAAGCTTATCGCAGAGCTTAAGAAAACTAATCCTTTTGTCGAGGGGAATATTTTTAAGAGTGTAGAGAATGTCAACCTGAGCACAATTGTCGCATATAAGCAGAATGGCGTAAGACATCATTTTCTTGACACCTACGATGATGCTGCAGGCAATGTAGGCAGCTCGGAGGAATAAAGAGTCTGTTGATACAGCAGAGAAAGCAGTGAAATAAGAACAGGTTCACATATACCATACACCTGACAATAATTATCCGATGTAAGAGGTATATGTGAACCTGTTTTTTGATTGGAAATTAATCTGCTTAGTTCTTTGCAAACTCCTCAAGCACAAGTCCCTTGTTACGCTCACATACCATGTTGATGCTCCACTCATTTACGAAGAGAAGCAGAGGTCTGTCCTTTAAGTCCTTAATCTTCTTCATGTCGGAGGTGCCGGCAATACGTGTGAGGTCAACCGTGCTCTCAGGTGAAATCCAGCGTATATATTCGTAAGGAAGCGATTCAAGACGGATTTCTACGCCATACTCGCTCTCAAGACGGAACTTAAGTACATCGAACTGAAGGACACCGACAACGCCGACGATGATTTCCTCCATACCGGTGTTGAACTCCTGGAATATCTGAATTGCACCTTCCTGTGCAATCTGGTTGACTCCCTTTATGAACTGCTTGCGCTTCATGGTGTCAATCTGGCGTACCCTTGCAAAATGTTCAGGTGCGAAGGTTGGAATACCTTCATATTGGAACTTTTTGTTGGAGAGACAGAGTGTGTCACCGATTGAGAAGATTCCCGGGTCAAATACGCCGATGATATCACCTGCGTACGCTTCATCGATTATCTTTCTCTCGGATGCCATGAGCTGCTGGGGCTGAGAGAGCTTGACCTTCTTACCGCCCTGGACATGGTTGACCTCCATGCCTGCTTCGAACCTGCCTGAGCAGATACGCATGAATGCAATTCGGTCGCGGTGTGCCTTGTTCATGTTAGCCTGAATCTTGAATACGAACGCTGAGAAACCCTCTGTAAATGGGTCTATCAGACCTTCGTTGGACATTCTTGGAAGCGGGGAGTAGGTCATTTTTAAGAAGTGCTTTAAAAATGTCTCCACACCGAAGTTAGTGAGTGCCGAACCGAAGAATACAGGTGATAATTCACCGGCGCTGACCTTTTCCTGATCAAATTCCGCACTGGCGCCGTCAAGAAGCTCTATGTCCTCTAAAAGCTTGTCATAGAAAGCGGAGCCAAGCTCATCCCTGAGTGCCGGGTCATCAATTCCGATGGTGGTTGTGTCAACCTCCTTCTGACCATTCATCTCAGCCTTGAAGGTGGAGACGCGGCGCTCATTTCTCTCATACACTCCCTTGAACTCTTTTCCGGAGCCTATTGGCCAGTTCATAGGACAGGTGGCTATTCCAAGTACACTCTCAATCTCATCACAGAGCTCAAATGGGTCATTTGCCTCACGGTCCATCTTGTTGATAAATGTAAAAATAGGTATATGGCGCATAACGCATACCTTAAAAAGCTTGATTGTCTGCTTCTCAACACCCTTGGAGGCATCGATTACCATGACCGCGGAGTCGGCTGCCATGAGTGTACGGTAGGTGTCCTCTGAGAAGTCCTGATGTCCCGGAGTATCAAGAATGTTGATACAGTAACCATCATAGTTGAACTGCAATACTGATGATGTGACGGAAATACCACGCTGCTTTTCAATCTCCATCCAGTCTGACACAGCATGCTTTGCCGTTTTCTTTCCCTTTACCGAACCGGCAAGGTTGATTGCACCGCCGTATAGAAGGAACTTCTCTGTGAGGGTGGTCTTACCTGCATCAGGGTGGGAGATAATGGCGAAGGTCCGCCTCTTGTTAATTTCACTTTTTAAATCTGCCATTTAAAATCTGTCTCCTTTTATATCTGAAATATCTTTAATGATTCTGGTTTTATAAATAAAAACGCAATATGGCTGGGCTGTTTCCAATCCGGCTTATTTAATAAAATCCTTGCGCATAGGATTGAACACATCCACAAGCCTGCCTGCCTCAAGGCATGTGACGCCGTGACGCACATTTGAAGGCATGTATACGCTGTCGCCTTTGTTTACAATCCTTGTCTCATTGCCGATAGTGAATTCAAAACTGCCTTCAGCAATATATGTTATCTGGAGATGCTCATGCTGGTGAAAATTGCCCTTGGCGCCTTTTTCAAATGTGATTTCACACATCATAAGCTCTTCGGAATAGGTGAGCACTTTTCTTGAAACACCTGGCTCACAAGGTGTTGCTGTTACTTCATTGTTATATGCAAACATATTTGTCCTTTCTGTACAGGCATAATGCCAAATGCTTTAGTTTAACGTCATATACCTAAACGGTCATACTTTTTTATCATAACATAAAATACTTATGTTGAAAATAAGCAAAATTAATAAATTGACATGATTTTTGCAAAATGATAAGCTGTTATTGCACAGAATAAGGGGCTCAGAGTGGGTTTTGTGTAACATTGATAATATAGCTGTTGGCTGCGGAATGGTGGGATGGAAAATTATGTTGGCGATAGAAAGAAGAAATGCAATATTGGCTAAGCTTAAGGAAGACAGAAAGGTTGTGGTGAGCGATTTAAGTGAACTGTACAATGTGACTGAGGAGACGATAAGAAGGGATCTCGAGAAGTTTGAGGCGGAAGGGCTTGCCAAGAAAACGTACGGTGGGGCGGTGATAAACGAGAGCCTTAATGTGGAACTCCCGTATATAGTCCGCAAAAAATCGAATGTTGCAGGTAAGCAGGTTATAGGAGAGCTGCTTGCAAAAATGATTTCGGACGGTGACCACATTATACTTGATGCGAGTTCTACGGCTCTGTTTGTGGCTAAGAGCATAAAAAATAAAAAGAATCTTACGGTTATTACTAATTCGATAGAGATTATGATAGAGCTCTCAGACAGGAAGGGCTGGAAGATTCTTTCCACAGGGGGACTTATGAAGGATGGCGCACTTTCGCTTGTCGGATATCAGGCAATCAGAATGATCAATTCGTTCAATGTTGATAAGGCCGCTTTTTCGGTAAAAGGAATTGACATCCGGCATGGAATGACGGATTCTAACGAGAGTGAAGCGCAGGTAAAGATGGCGCTCATTCAGGCTGCCAAGAAGAAAATTCTTGCCGTGGACAGTTCTAAGTTCAATAAAATCTCTTTTACGAAGGTCGGAGAGATAAAAGAGGTGGATATGGTCATCACAGATAGAAAACCCTCTGACGAATGGCTCAGCAAATTTGAGGCGGAAGGAATAGACGTTATTTTTCCGGAAGAACAGGGCTGAGGTATAAATATTATAAAATAATAAAATTTCTAAAGATTTAGTTGTCTTTTTGTAAAAAATATAATAAAATACATGTGGCAGTGTGAAAATATGTCTGCCATAGAGAGGGAGAGAGAAATGAGAGAAATTATTTTTAGAAATTTTAGTGACCTGAACA
>OBVX01000963.1_pt1 | contig 11700 bp, 6 predicted proteins | sample 1495161 | NCBI WGS metagenome assembly OBVX01 (sample SAMEA2580023, study PRJEB22360) | human gut metagenome | reverse complement strand
GGCTCTGCAATCAATGGCGTGAGTGTTCCGGTGTGGTAGACGGCAAGCTCATGGAGAGCGCGGGTTGCCGCTACATAGAGGAGCTTCACATTGGCATCGCATGCCGGATACGCGTCAATGTCCGGATTCATAAGTATGCAGCAGTCGAATTCCAGTCCCTTGGTGTAGGTGATTGGAAGAACCATTGTCCCGGTGTCAAATTCCATCGCGTCAAAGTCATTGACCTGAGTGTATTCCGAAAGCTCATTGGCGGCTACTCTTGAGGTATCAATATCAGGGCAGATTATCGCAATCGTCTCATAGCCGGCTTCCTTCCATGTATTGATTTTGGCAGCGGTATTCCGGATAAGCTCATTGTTATCCGCAAAAATCGCTATCTCCACGTCCCTGCCGTGCCTTATAATCGGCTCAACAGGGTAGATTGAGAAGGTTCCGTGCCTTAATATGTCCGTTGCAAAGTGTGATATCTCAACAGTGTTGCGGTAGCTCTTCCGCAGAAGATTGAAGCTGTCATATTCCCCGGTGAGGAAGTTGGCGGTGAGCTCAGTCCAGTCATTCAGTCCGTGTTCATAGTGGATATTCTGTGCGACGTCACCCATTATTGTGTAGGTACAGCCGCGCATGCAGTAGTGCAGGCTCATATATGCCATCATCCCGAAGTCCTGTGCCTCATCTATGACAACATGATGTGCCTCCTCAATAGGGTCATTTTCCTTGGTACGCTTGTAGATGTAGGCCAGGGCGGCGAGGTCATATAAATCAGGAGCTTCAGCGTCATAAGGGAACACGGTGCCGTATTTTTTCTCCTGGGATTTCAGAAAATCGGAGTATATGCCGTATGTGGAGTATTTCCACTTCTTAGGTCCGAAGTACTGGCGGTAGAAGCGCGTGAGAGCCTTCTTTTCCTCCGGTGAGTACCGGATTTCCTTTCCCATGAGTTCATTCTCAAGGCGCGAAAGTATGCGGCTGTTGAGGTGCTCTATCTTAAGCTGTGTAGATAGCTGAGGGTTTTCATCAAGGAACGCTGTGATGGACTGGGATGTGAGCAGGGTGACACAGACGTCGTGTTCGAGAAGCACATTCTCATTCGATTTGAGGATGACATCCCTTGTGTCGATGACCTTTCTCTCAAAATTATTGCAGAACGCCTCAAGCTCACGAAACCATGTGAGGGTGCCGCGCTTTAAGGAGGCAGGGTATGCTGCGGACGGCATGGCAAGCGGAGCAATATTCTGGGTGTCTCTGTCCCAGTCCTCATACAGAAGTCTCACAAAAAGCTCCTCCATTGTCATCTGGCGGACACCGTTTACGTCTAAGTCCGGCAGGACACTGGTAATGTAATTTAGGAGAAGCTTGTTGCTCCCGACAATGTAAAAATCTGCCGGCTTAAAGTCTTTCTCATAGTTGTACAGTATATAGGATATCCTGTGCATGGCAACTGTTGTTTTTCCTGAGCCGGCGGCTCCCTGAACTATTATGCTTTTGTAAGGTGACTGCCTTATGATGTCATTCTGTTCCTTCTGGATTGTCGCAATAATCTCACCGAGAACAGCCTTTTTGTTCTGGGAGAGGTATCTGTTTAGAAGCTCATCGTTTGCGACAACGTCACTGTCAAAAAAGGAGAGCAGGGTATCATCCTTAATTTCGTAGGTTCTCTTTTTCTTAAGGTCAATCACAAAGCTGCCCTCCCCTGGGACAGAGTAGGTGACTTCTCCGATGTGGCTTTCGTAGTATGAGTTGGCAACAGGGGCACGCCAGTCGATGACCTCAAGGTGGGTCACATCGCGGGATATGCCGACCTTGCCTATATAGATGGTGTCATTGCTCTTGTGCTTATCATCGACAAAATCGATTCTTCCGAAGAAGGGCTTCTGCCTTGCCCTTTCAGCTCTGGCGGCTTCATGCCGGGCACGCTCATACATTACCTGTATGTTGTCAATCATTGAAAGAGCTTCGACATCCTTGGCACCATAGGTCTCAAGAAGAGTGTAGAGTTCATCGGACAGAGCTTTCTCCTCTTTTCTATATTTTTCCAGATTTTCCTTGGTAAGAGCCAGCACTGCTGCAAAGTGACTTTGCTCAAAATTATTGTCATCGGGTTTAAACATGGTAAACTCCTTGTCTTTATATATACTGCCGTAAAATACAATGTGTTGGGAAGGAGTACTTCCCAACACATATATTACTTTATCATTTTAGATGAATATTTTCAAGGCATTTGCAGGAACATTATTGACAAAACAATTAAAATCCAGAGGATGAATCTTCATAGAACAGCTTCACCACGATGTTCTGGCTGAAATCTCCGAATGAGGTGCCGAACAAGGTGAATCCGCCGCAGTTAGGTGTATCTGCCGGAACTGATATGGTGAAATTGATTATCGAATCATAGTTAAGTGCAAGGTCATTGATGGTTACTGATGATAGTCTGGCGGTTCCGTCCATAAATGTACCGGAATGATTTATAACCAATGTTTTTAACAGACCGTACTGGTTGAGTCCGTCCGGCCACCAGTTAGGGCACAGCATACCTCGTCTGTTGCCGAAGTCACCGGGGCTTATCCATTTTCCGAGAGCTTTCCCGTTGATGTCAAAATAGATATCACTTGGATAATTGTCATTGTGCTCAGGACACTCAGAGCTTATCTCAAATGAAATCTGTATTTCGGACAAGGTTTGACCGAGCTTTAAACGGTTGGGAAGATTATATGTCACATACCCATATCCGACCCATAATATATCAGCCTTAAAACGCTCAGGATATGAAAAAACCTTAGGGTTATCGAGGTCGCCGATAAGGTTTCCGGAGGTGGACAGACCACAGGTAGGATGAACATCGTAACTGATGTAGTGTCCTATATCTATCTCATCGGTATAGCATTTGATAGAACCGGCATTCGGAACCATGTCTATGATAAGGCGTTCATAGCGTGGACGGACTATCTTCATAATACCTCTCTTGCCGGAAGCCACCTGAACGGAGACAAGACCGGCCGCCTCAAGCTTGCCGACATGCATTGATATGGCACTGTTGGTAAGACCAAGAGTTTCCGCAAGGTCATTCATGCTCAGATGATCATTTTGATAGATAAGTTTCATAATCTGAAGTCTCATAGGGGTGCTGAGTGCCTTAAAGACTTCTTCGGCTTCGTTTAATGATTTAATATAGTACATGTTGGCAGGTCTCCTTAGGTTGGTAATTATGCATGGTTTGATTTACAAAGTGAAATATTTAATTTTTCTTTTAAGTATAAAATGTTTAAAAGAAATAGTCAATAAGAAAATACATTTGTGCAAAATGCACAAAAAATGAGCAAATCTTTCTCTATCGGATAAAGCAATTAAGTATTGAATTATACAATAAAAAGAGCTATGTTTATATTAACATTTCACCGAAAATAGAATAGGTTAAGTAAAAAGTGAAATATAAACCACGAAATCGCTTTAAGACTTGTTCTGTTTTACTGAAAAATAAAATTTATGTAAATTTAATAAAAAAAATTAAAAAGGAGGACTAAAAATGAGCAAGTTGTACATAAACCCTAAGAACAAAAAGGGTCACATTAATCCGGAGATTCAGGGACATTTTTCGGAGCATTTAGGAAGATGCATTTATGAGGGAATTTTTGTCGGAAAGGATTCTTCCATTCCTAATGTGAACGGAATGAGAACAGATGTCGTGGAGGCATTAAAGGACATACAGATTCCTGTTCTCAGATGGCCGGGCGGCTGCTTTGCGGATGAGTATCACTGGAAGGATGGCATAGGACCTGCTGAGGGCAGAAAGAAGATGATAAACACTCACTGGGGCGGTGTTGTCGAGGACAACAGCTTCGGAACGCATGAGTTCATGGAGCTTTGCAGACAGCTTGGCTGTAAGAACTATGTCAACGGCAATGTCGGAAGCGGAACGGTCCAGGAGATGAGCGAATGGGTTGAGTACATGACCTTTGAGGGTGTATCACCTATGAGCGATTTGAGAAAGAAGAACGGTTCTGAGAAGCCTTGGACAGTTGACTACTTCGGAGTGGGAAATGAGAACTGGGGCTGCGGCGGAAACATGACACCTGAGTATTACGGAAACATTTATAGAAGATACCAGACTTATGTAAGAAACTATCATCCGGATAAGCCTATCTTCAAGGTTGCATGCGGAGCGAATGTTGACGATTACAACTGGACAGACAAGGTGATGGATACCTGCTTTAAAGCACCGGAGTTCCTTCACGGCTTTATGGATGGCATATCACTTCATTACTATACACATCCGGGTGGATGGGATCACAAGGGAAGCGCAACGGATTTCGATGATAAGATGTGGTATCAGACACTTAATAAGACTCTCTATATGGATGAGCTTATCAAGAATCACGAAGCAATCATGAACAAGTATGACAAGCAGCACAAGGTAGGCATGATTGTGGATGAGTGGGGAACATGGTTCGACTGTGAGCCGGGAACCAATCCGGGATTTTTGTATCAGCAGAACACGATAAGAGATGCACTCGTTGCAGGAATAAACTTAAACATCTTTAACAAGCACTGTGACAGAGTTAAGATGGCGAACATTGCACAGATGGTAAATGTTCTTCAGGCAGTTATTCTCACAGAGGGAGAGAAGATGATAAAGACTCCTACATATCACGTATTCTATATGTATAAGCACCATCAGGATGCCGAGCTTTTAGACAGCTTCGTCGAGACAGAGCAGATAGGTCTTGAGGAGCAGAACATGGTACCTAACCTTACAGAGTCGGTATCGCTTGGCAAGGATGGAAGGATTCATATTACAATGACCAATCTTTCCATAGATAAGGACTATGAGATTGACGGATGTGTGGCTGATACCGAGATTGCTTCGGCATGCGGCGAGATTGTCGGAGGTGAGATACATCTTCACAACACATTCGATAAGCCTGAGGAGGTAACTGTAAGACCATTCAATGATATAGAGGTAAACGGCAACAGAATCAAGTTCTCAATTCCGGCAAGCAGTGTACTTCATCTGGAATTGAACATCAGATAAGCGTAGGAGTGTTTATATGATTCGAAAAGGTATTAAGAGAATCACATCACTTGCACTTATTACTTCCATGATAGCCTGCACATTACCATCTGCGTCCGTGCCTGTACATGCACAGACGCAGATGGATGAGCAGCCGGTGGCGGTTGTGACAACAACTCAGGACGCAGCACAGGAGAGCAGGCTTACAACCAATTATTCCACGGTGAGCAAGGGCTATAAGGAAGCGGTATATACAGGTGATGCTATTGTCTATAGGATAAGCGAGGCTGTCGCTAAGGCAGACAGAGCTTTTCTTACCAATAATAATTATGAATATGTGAATGACGTGCTTGCCGTGAAGGCAGGTGACACCGTGACACTCACCATTGATGTTCCGGTATCGGGAAGATATGTTATGAGCTTCGATTATCTTTCCTATGATGAGTCGATTCTTCCCGTTGAGATGGGAATGAAGATAGACGGAGGTTACCCTTTTTACGAAGCAAGAAGTATGAAGTTCGAGACAACATGGGTTTCGGACGGAGTGGATGTCGACAGATACGGCAATGAGATAGTCTCTCTTCCTGATAAGCTTATCAGATGGGAACACAAGGAGGTAATGGATGCCAGCTACAGGTATTCAGACCCATTGCCGGTTGAGCTTACTGCGGGTGTTCACAAGCTCGAACTGAATATTCAGGAGGGAACACTTCTTCTTGGAAATATAAGTCTTGAGGCTCCGGGCGATGTCGCTGAGTATGCAGGTTCAACAAAGGCTGAGGGAAATGCACTCATAACAATAGAGGCTGAGGACTTCTATCAGAGGAATGATTCATCAATCCATGCGATAGGTGAGTACGGTTCAAGCCTTTCACCATTGTCTGCAACAACAACGGTTCTCAATATCATTGATGAGGATTCCTTCAATGAGGCAGGGCAGACGGTAAGCTATCAGTTCCATTTGGACAATGCAGGCTATTATTACATAGGAATGAACTACCGCCAGTCTGAGAAAAATGATTTTCCTGTCTTTGTCGACTGGAAAGTAGACGGCGAGATTCCTAACAGCGCATTTAAGTCATACCAGGTTGAGGCGGCTAACAAGTTCAGGACAGTCACGCTCACAGATGATAATGATGATAAGCTTAGTGTATACCTTGAACCGGGTGACCACACAATCTCACTCACGATAAGCGCAGACAATCTCAGATATGCACTTGAGGCGGTAGATGAGATTATGAGCGGAATAAGCGACCTGTCACTTGAGGTAACCAAGGTTGCCGGAACCAACAAGGATAAGTACAGAGACCTCAAGCTCACAAGATATATTCCTGATGTCCAGGACAGACTGCTTGGATGGGTTGATGAGCTCTACAGCCTTGCAGAGCAGGCACAGCCTTATGTCAACGCTAAGAGCCCGGATAAGGTGGCAGCGTTCTCGTATCTGCTTATAGCAGCTAATCAGCTGAAGAGCCTTGCAGAAAAACCGAATGAGCTGGTCTACAGAGTTGATGAGCTTTCGACGAGCGTCAATTCAATAAATACACAGATTGCGAATTTCGTGGACCTTATAAATGATAATGACCTTTCGATTGACAGAATCTACATATATCAGGACGGAGCCAGGCTCCCTAAGGGGCAGAATGTTTTCCAGTCGATAGGTACGTCTTTAAAGAGGTTCGGCTATTCATTTATGGGGCAGTCGTATTCAGCGAGCAATACAGATGAATCACACATACAGGTGTGGGTGAACAGACCGAGAACCTACGTTGAGATTATGCAGAAGATGATTGACGAGAAGTTCACACCGGAGACAGGAATAGAGGTTGACTTGTCAATCATGACGGATGCACAGAAGCTTATCCTTTCCAATGCTTCAGGTGATACCCCGGATATAGCGACCGGAATCAACTATTCAATACCATTTGACCTTGCCATAAGAGGCTCGCTTGTTGATTTATCGAAGTTTGACAATTACAAGGAAGTGTTCGGAAGATACAGCGAGGGACTTTTGGTTCCGTCCGTTGTGGGTGAGGGACTTTACTCACTGCCTGAGACGATGAACTTCTATGTAATGTTCTATAGAACAGACATTTTAAGCAAGTTAGGACTTTCGGTTCCAAACACGATGGATGAACTCATTGCTATGCTGCCTGATCTGCAGATGAGGGGACTCAATGTGTACTATCCGACAGCAGCGATGCTTGTAATGAGAAACTTCCATGGAACAACACCTATTATTTACCAGATGGATGGAGCACTCTACGGCGACACTGCACTTGATATATTGGTTGACAGTGAAGCAACGGTTGAAGGCTTTACAGAGCTTACAGAGTTATTCACACTCTATGACCTTCCGGTCGATGTGCCTAACTTCTACCAGCACTTCAGAAACGGAGATTTACCTATAGGAATAGCTGATTTCAATTCATACAACCTGATACTCAATGCCGCGCCTGAGATTGCAAATTCATGGAGCATTGCACTTGTGCCGGGCATCGAGGATGAGGAGACCGGTGAAGTGAAGAGGTATATGTCCGGAGGTGCCGAGAGTACTGTAATGTTCTCATCGGATGATGAGAGAGAGCAGAAGGCATGGCAGTTCATGGAGTGGTGGTCAAGGGCTGATATTCAGGCAGAATTCGGACAGCGGCTTCAGATTCTGTACGGAGACGAGTATATATGGCCTACAGCCAACCTTGAAGCGTTCGAGAGGCTTCCTTATCCGACATCGGATAAAGATATAATCCTCACACAGGCTCAGTACATCTTAGAGACACCAAGACTCCTTGGAAGCTACATGATGGAGCGTGAGCTGAGCAACGCATTCAATGATGTGGTAGTAAATGGTGACACGGTTCGTTCAAGAATTGATGAGGTAGCCAAGACAGTATTAAGAGAGACAGAGAGAAAGCTTGAAGAATTCGGCTATATCGATTCGGACGGAAATGTGCTTAAAGAGTATGAAGTACCTTCCGTTGAAAAGGTGCTTGAGATTCTTAACAGAGAATAAGGAAATAATAGTATGGCTGATAAAACTAAAATTGCAAAGAAATCAAAAATAGGAAAGAAGTCGATAAGCAACAAGGCAGGATATGCATTTGTATTTCCTTATGCGGCGGTGTTTACGGTATTCATACTTGCTCCTGTTATAATGGCTGGGATTCTTTTCTTTTCTAATTTTTAATGCCATCCAGAAACCTAAATTTGTCGGGTTTTTAAATTACATCAATCTTATAACAAGTGATGATGTATTTATGAAGTATGTTATTCCGAATACAGTCAAATATGCGCTTATTGTAGGTGTTGGTGGTTATGTCCTTGCCTTCTTGTTAGCTTTCGGACTTGCCAATCTGCCTAAGATACCAAGAACAATATTTGCACTCATCCTGTATTCGCCGAGCATGACAACAGGTGTTGCGATGGCAGTGCTCTGGAAGATAATGTTCACCGGTGACCAGACCGGATACCTTAACAGCTGGCTGATGGAGATAGGAATTATAAATGAACCTATAATATGGCTTGTAAATACCAATTATCTGCTGCCGATTGTTATTATCATAGGTCTGTGGAGCAGCATGGGAGTCGGTTTCCTGTCCATACTTGCCGGTCTTTTAAATGTCGATGAAGCGCTGTATGAGGCAGCGGCAATCGACGGTGTTAAGAACAGATTTCAGGAAATGTTATATGTAACAATACCGAGCATGAAGCCGCAGATGCTCTTCGCAGCGGTAATGCAGATTGTTGGAGCCTTCCAGAATGGTACAATTGCAACATTGCTTGCAGGAAACCCTACACCGGGATATTCGGCAACCGACTCCTGTGGAGGATTACGGATTCATCCGATACGAGATGGGTTATGCGGCAGCAGTATCCGTTGTGCTTCTTCTCATAGTACAGATATTCTCAGTGGTTGCAAACCGATTGTTCGGTGAACGTGATTAGGAAGGGAGGAAAAGATTATGGCGGCTTATAGTGGTCACAAGATGAACCCTGATAAGTTTGAAAAGGGTCAGATAAAAATATACCTTTTGGTTCTGCCGATGGTATTGCTTTGTGGATTGCCTATCGTATTTATTATATTCCATGCGTTTAAACCGATGGAGGAGCTGTTCGCATTCCCACCTAAATTTATAACAACACATCCGACACTTGATAATTTTTCAAAGCTTATAAAGGCATCGAGGACGGGAAGCAACCCTCTCAGCAAGTATGTGTTTAACAGCATACTTGTGACGGTGGCGGTAGTTGCAGGCTCACTTTTATTCTCAACAATGGCGGCTTACGCATTGTCGAAGATGAAGTTCAAGGGAGCCAGGACAATGATGAATATTAACCAGATAGCACTCATGTTCGTATCCTGTGCGGTTATGATTCCGAGATATCTGGTTGTAAACAAGCTTCACATGATTGATACATATTGGGCAGAGATTCTTCCTCTTATAGCACTTCCGGTTGGACTGTTCCTTATAAAACAGTTCGTTGACCAGGTTCCGGATTCGCTCATAGAGGCGGCATATATGGACGGAGCATCGGAGTGGACAATATATAGAAAGGTGGTAATTCCGCTCACCAAGCCTGCGATTGCGACGGCTGCGATTCTTGTATTCCAGCAGGTATGGGCTAACCTTGAGACATCCAATTATTACATCAATAATGATTCTCTCAAGAACCTTGCATTTTATATGAATACACTTACCAGTGCCTCTACAAGCAACACTGTAGCAGGACGGGGTATGGCGGCAGCGGCTTCACTTATTATGTTCCTGCCGAACCTCATATTGTTCTGTATTTTACAGAATAACGTAATGAACACGATGGCACATTCAGGAATCAAGTAACTTAAGAGAGGTATGAACGTGAATAAAAAGTATATTAAAAAAATCATAGCTTTTGCCGTACCTCTGCTTCTTGCCTGTGTGATTTTAGTATCCTCGACTCTTGAGACGTATGCGGATGCACCGTACAAGACATACACTGTTGACGGATATGGAAGCATGACCGAGACACAGACAGCGTATCTCCCTTTTAAGACGATAACAAAGATTGGAGAGGAGACGCTTGTAAATCCTACTGATTTCACACTGCTTGAGGACGGTTATATGTATGTTCTTGACAGCGGTAACAAGAGGGTTGTCGTATCAGACGCGGATAACGAGCTGGTGATGACCTTCGGAGAGGGAATTTTACAGGGACCGCGGGGAATATATGTAACACCTGAGCACATCACCTACATAGCTGACAGAGATGCTAAGAGCGTATTCGTGTTCGACGGCGATGGAGAACTTGTAAATACATACACCAAGCCTACGGCGGCGATGTATGGGGAGACACTTGATTTCCTCCCACTCAAGATTGTTGTGAACAGCTCGGGCGTAATGTATGTGATATGTGAGTCAAACACCAATGGTATGGTTGAGATAAGTCCTGTTGACGGAGGAACCTTCTTAGGCTATTTCGGTACTAACGCAACCAAGGCTAATCTGTGGACGATTCTCTGGAGAGCGGTTCTCACGGACGCGCAGAGAGCGAAGATGCAGTCTAACATACCTGCAACTCCGGATAATATGGCGATAGATGAGAAGGGTGTCATATACACAATAACAAGAGGTGAACATAATGACACCTTAAAGAGACTCAATATCGCAGGTGTCAACATGATTGAGACTAGCGAATATCCGGATGTTCCGGCAGCAGTTGCAGTGGGAAATCATGATAACACCTTCGTTGCAACACAGACAGGTTTCATCTACGAGTATAACAACGAGGGCAATCTGTTATTCATATTCGGCGGAAGCGATGACGGAAAGCAGAGAATCGGTCTTTCAACGAAGGTTGAAGCTATTCAGGTGGGAACGGATGATAAGCTCTATGTGCTTGATTCGGATAAGGCACAGATTCAGGTGTATGAACCGACAGAGTTTACCAGGTATCTGCATGAAGCACTTTACCTGTTCTCCAAGGGACGTTATGAGGAGAGCAAGGAGCCTCTTGGTAAGGTGCTTGAGATGAATAATCTTTTTACCTACGCTAACATGGCGATGGGCAAGGCTCTCTACAAGGAAGGTGACTATGAGGGGGCGTTAAAGTATGCCAGACTTTCAAAGGACATGGAGAACTATTCAGATTCGTTCTGGGAGATAAGAAATGTATGGCTTAAGCACAATCTCACAGCGGTGGTGCTTATACTGATTGGTATATTTGCTGTATTGAAGGTACTTAAGCTGCTTGATAAGAAAAAGGGAATATTCAATGCTCCGAGAAAAGCACTTAAGAAGCTTGGAGATAAGAAGCTCATAAGGGAATTAAAGTATGTGTTTACCTTTATGAGACACCCTATAGACGGTTGTTATGGAATAAGATTTGAGAATAAGGTTTCCATTGCAAGTACGAATATATTGCTTGGGATTATGATGGTATTCTACATAATCAACAAATATTTCTGCGGCTTCCTTACAAAGACAGTGCGTGAGGGCAGCTACGATATCTTATCAGACATCGGAATGATACTTGTGGCACTCGTGCTTGTGGTAAGCTGTAATTACCTTATGTGTACAATCAATGAGGGCGAGGGTAAGTTCAGACACATATACAGCTCACTGGTATACAGCTTCGGACCTTATGCAGTGCTGACACCGATTATATTCCTTCTGTCACATGTGGTGACCAACAACGAAATATTCTTCGTGCAGTTC
>OBVX01000951.1_pt1 | contig 11803 bp, 10 predicted proteins | sample 1495161 | NCBI WGS metagenome assembly OBVX01 (sample SAMEA2580023, study PRJEB22360) | human gut metagenome | reverse complement strand
AAGGTGCCCCAATGATTTTATCTCTCAAATTTTCACTTTAAAACGGCATGCCTTTTTGGCTATGCCGTTTTTTCTTTCCTCTTTCCTTTCAGCTGTACAGCCAATCCGACAATCAGTATCAGTGGAAATACAGTCGCAGCAAACAATCCCACTTTGAGATTCCCGCCAAACATATTAGAAATATTTCCTACCATTGCAGGACTGATCGTAGCGCCTAAATCTCCTGCCAGAGCTAAAAATGCAAACATTGCCGTGCCCCCCCTTGGACACTTCTGTGACGAAATACTGATCGTTCCCGGCCACATAATTCCAACCGAAAGTCCGCAAAGGGCACAGCCTGCCAATCCGATCATTGGTGTTGAAGACAGAGATGCCATCAAATAGCATATTACGCATAACACACCACATGCCAACATTGTTTTAGTCAAGTCCAGCTTCTCGCTCATTTTTCCATATACTATTCGGGATATTCCCATAAATACCGCAAACAGGCAAGGCCCCGCCAAATCACCAACCGTTTTAGAAACACCCATCGCAGATTCTGTAAACGAAGATGCCCATTGAGCCATAGACGCTTCAGATGCACCGGAACATACCATAAGCAATATCATCAACCAGAACAACGGCAATCTAAGCAATTGGCTGATCCGCATACTCTTTCCATCTTCCACTAAACGTTCCATCGGACAAGAGATGAAATTGAATGCATTATATAACGGCACCACTGCCCAAATCATTGTAAGTATCTTCCAATTTTCTACACCAAATACTGTAAAAAAGAGAGTGGAACCTAAAATCACGCCTACAGCCCCCCAACAATAAAAGGAGTGTAGTAAACTCATCATCCCATCTTTGTTTTCAAAAGGACAAGCTTCCACAATCGGGCTTACTAATACTTCAATAAGACCACTGCCCATAGCATAAAGGATGACTGCAATCAGAATACCCGCAAAGGAAACAGGAAGCAGTTCAGGCAGAATAGCCATTGAAACAAGCCCTGCTGCAGATAACACCTGAGACGAAACTACACAGGTACGGTATCCTATTTTGTCAACAAATTTTGTGGCAGCAAGATCAATCAGTAATTGTGTGAGATAGAATACCATCGGAATCAGTGCAATCTTTTCAAATCCAATTCCATAAGTGTTCTTAAACGTCAAAAATAACAGAGGAGTGAAATTGGCAGATATCGCTTGGGTAACAAAACCGAGATAGCAAGCTATAAGTGTTTTTTTGTAGTTTTTTTGTTTTGTCATAACTGCTCCTTTAAAATGAATGTAATATTATAGTCGGATTGCATTATATCATCATATCCAATCAAAACAAAGGCACAAAAGACCCAAATAAAAGCACTATTTACCCAAAGCACGATATTGTCCCGGTGTATACCCATAGGTTTTCCGAAACTGACGGCTAAAGTAGTGTACCGAATTAAAACCACAGGAATAACTGATTTCTTGAAGAGACCGCGTTGTATCTTTTATAAGTCTGTGTGCAACTTGAAGTCGATGCTGAATCAACGCATCCACTGGAGAACATCCTACATATGCGTTAAAGCAACGTCCCGCTTCGCTGCGGCTGATACTGGCAGATCGGGCAATCTCTTCCAGTGTGACGGCTTCTGCATAATGCTCCCGGATATACGAGAGCATCTTTTGGATGCGTATTTGAGTATTGATTTGGATGCGTGTATTTTCTGTTTTAGGTAATTCATCAAAATTCGAAAAGATGCATTGAAATATACTGCTAAGTTCGCGTTGCACAGCCATTTCGTAACATTGCCTTTGTTCAGACATCAGACCGTAAACATTTTTAACCAACTGATTCACTTCATTGTGCCAACTATTTTTTTGATCAAACACAATAAAAGGCAAAGCATCACAGTTTGCGACAGGTTGAATATATTTTTGATAAATATCACTAGTTTCAGATGCAATTAAAGCACCCGAAAAGACAATATTCGGCATCGGATCAGGAATATCGCCAGATAACTGCTTGATTCCATGCAGGATATTTCCATTAACCAATATACTGTCACCTGCTTTCAGTATCACATGATGTTGCCCAACTTGAAAGTCCAGCACACCACTTACCGCAGTGGCAATTTCAAAATCAGGATGCCAATGTAAAGGTCCTGCCCAGTTGGGAAGCGCAGCAAGTTCATCACAAAAATATGTAATAGGAAATTTTTCAACATCATGGGGAATTTGTTCTCTCAGTTGATAATCAAGTATGATCGCCATAGTTTATCGCTCCAATTCTATTTATTTCCGATTGTACACAGATAGAGAGGACACACCCTCTTTCGTAATCCAGTATGTCCTCTCTATTATAAGAGAAACTCTTCTCCAAAAGTCAAGCAGTTTTCTTTCCTTATACACTGATTTCTCTAGCGCAAAGAAACAGGCACTTAAGATTGTGGGAAGAAATCTTAAGTGCCCCAAGTTTTTTCATATTTTATTTTACAGAAATGCTGTTCTCTTTTTGACCTACATTTGTGCTTACTCTATTCTTCCCAGTAAATTCTTCTCTGTCGCTCATCCAAGCCTTCCACAAATCTTCGATTAAAAATGAGAAATTCTTCGAGATCCATCAAAATATGGTATAACTTTGCCCGACTCTCAAAATCATCCGTTGTCTTTGGCAATTCATAGTAATGAATTTCATCAAATAATTCATGTAATTTCTCGATCTGTGGAGTAGGATCATTTTTCTCTGTCACAAATGGTCGCAGATAGGAGATGTAATCCGCAACGATATCTGCTTCTTTCGGGATATAACGAATCTTTTTCATCTCATAATGCAGGTTGTGCAACACATTACATTGTTTTGTACGCATTTCAAAATAGTCGATGTAATATCCCGGATGAGACTGAAATGTATTGTTCTGGTATTCATATGCGGCTTCTACATGGTATTCCAATTTCTTCTCCAACGCGATAATATCATCCCACACATTCTCATCCATCGGAATGTTCCGGAGATATTTCTCCAACTCTTCCATAATCTGCTGAAGTTTTCTCTCTACATACCGCATATCTTCCACAAGACTTCTCTGCTGTGCATTATTATAATGAAACAGATTCAACACCGCTGCAAATCCAATCCCGATCAGTACAAGAAGAAATTCATTGAGAATAAATTCCAGACTGAAATCGTGTGTCATCAAAAAATGAGTTCCCGTTACTGCATTGACCGAGATCGTCGCTTTCAATCCCGTCCATTCTGAGAACACAACCAGAAGAAATATAAACAATCCGTATGCCAGCCACTCACTGTGCATATGCTGGAAAAAGGTCCACGCAACAATCACCGACAACAAAAAAGTAATGACCCGATACATCGAAAGCTTCAGTGTATCCCATTTCGTCGGTACAATTGAAAGCAGTGTAATGATCCCTGCCGTCGTTGCATACTCCAGATTCAGTGCCATTGCAATAGAAATCGCCCCACAGCTTCCAACTGCAATCTTCGCTGCTTGAAAAATAATCTTTCCAATCTTAATCTTGTATTCTTTATCCACTCGTTCTCTCCATTTCTTTGTAATTTCTTTATATTATTTTAGCAGTAAGCATCAAAAATTACAAAGATTTTTTCTCTTTTCGTCTCCTTTTATAAGCACATTTGTAAACCTATTTTCCGTTCTTCCTGCAATCACCTTGCTTTATCTTCTATCTGTCCGCTCAATCATATCTCCGTATACCGGTGTAGGCATCCCAAATCCTCCGGAGACATCCATGATCTGCCCTGTTGTATAGGCTGCATCATCACTCGCAAAATAGACAACCGCTGCTGCAATTTCTTCTGGTTCTCCCATCCTCCGGATCGGAGTATGTTTTAAAAAGAACTCACGGAAATCATCTGACAGATTATCTTTGACCGCATCTGTTGCCGTCATTCCCGGAAGCACTGCATTACAGCGGATGTTATCTCTTGCCGCCTGCACTGCGATCAACTTTGTCATATAATTAATTGCGGCTTTGCTCGTTCCATAAGCAATCTGCGAGATATCCGGACGAAGTCCTCCGATAGAAGAAATATTGATAATACTTCCACCGCCCTGCTTTGCCATATGTGGGATCACTGCCTGTACCGGAAGAAATACACTCGCCAGATTCATATCCAATGTTCCAATAAATTCCTCGTATTCTGTACTTTTGATATCCAAATCTTTCTTCGGATTGGATGTTCCGAAATTATTGACGAGAACATCGATCCTTCCTTCCTGGCGGATCACTTCCTCTACCATTGTGCGATAGCTGTCCTTGTCGGAAGCATCGTTAAATACCGTCTTCACTGTATAACCCTGCTCATTTAACTCTTGTGCACGCGCCTCTGCACGCTCCATATTTCTCGCTGCCATATAGACAACCGCTCCTTCTTTTGCACATCTAACCGCACAAGCCAGTCCAATTCCTCTTGTAGAAGCTGTGATCAGTACAACTTTTCCTTTTAAACGCATGTGAAAAATACCTCCTTTATCTTTTTTCTACCATAACGCATTTCCGTGAAAATAGCAATGCCGATGCACGGTATCCTCACAGTTTGATCAATCCTGCGTACACTGGATTTCCACATATCTCGCCCCGATCTTCTCCCCGAAAAATCTGTCATGCTCCACCAGAAGCATCGTCGGACGATAGGTCTGTATCAGCTCTTCGATCTGTGTTCTGGAAAACAGATCAATAAAATTCAGCGGTTCATCCCAGATATAGAGGTGTGCCTGCTCACAGAGACTTTTTGCAAGCAGTACTTTCTTTTTCTGCCCTCCACTGTAAGATTCGATTGGTTTTTCAAACTGTACCCGGGAAAAATCCAGTTTTCGCAGTAACACTTTCAAAAGTGTTGGATCCACTCCTTCTTTTATTGCAAATTCATCAATCATCCCACAAAGCTGCTCTGTATCCTGAGAAACATAAGATATTTCCAAGCCGGAGGCAACCTCTAATTTGCCCCGATAAGAAATAGCTTCTCCCAGAATCCGCTTTAGCATACTTGATTTTCCACATCCATTTTTCCCTCTTAGAATGACCTGTTCCCCATTTTTCACTTCAAAATTCAGTGGACCTGTCACCTTCTTTTCTCCGTAAAATAGCTCCAGATTTTCTGCCCTGATTACCGTTTCTCTGTGATGTCTGAGTGGAAACAGTTTTAATTCTTCCGCTTTTTCTAGATTTTTCAACAGTTTTTTCTTCTCCTCTACTGCCTTCTGCGCCCGCTGTTCGATCACAAGCGCCCGCTTCATCATCCTCGCCGCCTGATGTCCGATATATCCGCGATCACCCGCACCATTCCCGATCTTACTTTTTTCAATCTGATCCGACCATCCTGCTGTTCTTCCCGCCGCCTTTGTAAGCTTTCCAATCTCTTTTTTCAAACGCTCCTGTTCATCAGCCTCATAAGCATCTTTTCGCTCTTTATTTTCCTGCCACACAGTGAAATTCCCCTGGCAGATCTCAATTCCGTCTTTGTTAATTGCCAGTATGTGATCCACACATCCATCCAGAAAATATCTATCATGGGAAACTTAAAGAAATCCTTTCTTCTTTTTCAGATATGCCATTACAATCTCCCTTGTATCCAGATCCAGATGATTGGTCGGTTCATCTATTAATAGAAATGCATTCTCCTTTGCAAACAATACTGCCAGCAGTACCTTTGTCTGCTCTCCGTTGCTGAGCGTCTCAAATGGACGGTACAACACTTCTGCATCGGTATCCATCAAAGACAATTCTCTGCAGATCTTCCAAAGTTCATACAACGGATCCACTTCCTCCACAATATCAATCGTCATCTTCCCCTGATCCTCTACTGAAAATGGGAAATATTCAAAAGTCACTGCACTCGTGATTGTGCCTCGGTATTCATAAATCCCTTCCAATAATTTTAAAAGCGTGGTCTTTCCTCTTCCATTTCTTCCGATCAGACCAAGTTTCCAGTCCGTATCAATCCGAAACGAAACGTTCTCAAAAATATTATCATAGCTTCCTTCATAATAAAATGTTAAGTCATTCACACAAATCTGCGACATCTCTATCCCTCCATCTTTCATTATGCACTTGATGGAAAATCTACTCCTAATAAATCCAACAAAGTTCGTTGCCTTCCTTACAACCTCTCTGTCACATCCCATAGTATTCCGAAGAAAGTTTCTGCGTAATAAAAAAAGACACAGAACGCTTCAAAAACTTTCTGCATCTTCAAACATCCCACTCCTGCTCACCTGCGGTTATGGACATACTGCTTATGTTCTCTTGTTATTATATCTCTGCGCTACAGCTTGTGCCGCAACATAATAAGACTGCGAAAGATTTTCCTGCAAATGCACAAACATACAAAATACAATCTGCCCATCCAACGATTCTTGGCAGACTATTTTTCCTTCTTGTGCCTGTTTAGTTTTTACTATTTGCAAGAAATACTGCTCATCCTTCCAGCTCCTATCCTCTTCTTATTGATTCCGAGAAACTATTTCTTCTGAATCTATCCACACTCTATCACAATTTTTCAAAGGTTGTCAACACGAAAATGTTTGTATCCCCCTTCGCAATCAGTTATACTGAAAGCAACTAACAGACTGAATATAGAGGAGGACTTATGTTGAATATAAAAGAATTGAAAAAAACAGATTTACATTGTCACCTGGACGGATCCCTTTCCGCCACTACACTTTCCCATTTTTTGCATCGTACACCAGATTTTTCCGAACTTTCGGTAGATGATTCCTGCACTTCCCTCACGGAGTATTTAAAGAAATTCGATCTCCCGCTGCACTGTCTTCAGACAAAAGCGAACTTAGAACTGGCTGCATACACATTCTTAAAAGAACTTGCTGCAGACCAGATGAAATACATCGAAGTTCGGTTTGCCCCTACACTCTCCACGCAGGATGGTCTCTCCTGTGAAGACGTGATTGAGAGTGTCCTGCGGGGACTGGAAAAAGGAAAATCTGAGACAGGAATTGATTATAATGTGATCACCTGTGCAATGCGCCATTTTGCGCCAGAACAGAATATGCAGCTCCTTGACAGTATGGAAAAATATGTCGGACACGGTGTCTGCGCGCTTGACCTTGCCGGAGATGAGTCAAAGTTTCCAAATCCTCTTTTTCATGAGCTCTTTGAGGAGGCAAGACACCGAAAGATTCCTTTTGTCATCCATTCTGGTGAGACTGGCAATGTGGAAAATGTCCGCACAGCCATGGAGTACGGCGCAGCCCGCATCGGCCATGGTCTTGCACTGATTCAAGATCCGGACCTGATGCAGGAGATTGCCCGAAAAGGAATCGGAATCGAAATGTGCCCGACAAGCAATCTCCAGACACATGCTATCGACAGCTGGAACAATTACCCACTCGATACCTTCTTACATGCAGGCGTCAAAGTCAGTGTCAACACCGACAACCGCACCGTCAGCAACACAACGATGGCCCATGAATTAGAGCGCATTCAGAAATTATATGGAAGCGATGATATCATCCGCCAGGTTATAAAGAATGCAGAAGAGACTGCTTTAAAAAACCTCTAACAATTACACCAAAATACAAGGAGGAATTGACCCAAACGAGCCAATTCCTCCTTGTGCAATTTAATCTCTTTTCTATATAAATAATTCTTTCTTATCTGTCAATAAACTGCCTTCTATATTTTTTCAGTCCACTCTCAATTTTCTCCAGTTTAGGCATTCTCCACTCCCAGTTTGGACTCCCCACCGTTCCTGGCGTGTTCAGATGTGCCTCTTTTCCCATTCCAAGAATATCCGCAAGCGGAATGATCGCATACTCCGCCCTGCTCTTTAACGTGTAGGTGAGCAGACGCTCTTTCACGGATCCCTGCCGGATACCTTCTCTTGATAGGAAACGGCGCACTTTTCGTTTCTCTTCCACAGACAAACCCTCATACCATTCCATTAATGTATCATTGTCATGAGTTCCCGTGTAAATAATCATATTTTCCACATCGCCAAAAATATCTTTTGCATATTTTCCCGTAGGGTCGATGGAAAATATTAGAACCTTCATACCTTTTAAGTGATAATGTTCCTTTAATTCCAGCACTTCCGGTCGAAGATCTCCGAGATCTTCTGCCACCAGGTTCACTCCCGGGATCTGCTCCAGAAGGGTGTCGATCACTTCATATCCCGGCGCCAGGATCCACTCTCCCTCAACAGCTGTCGGACAAGATGCCGGAATTTTCCAAAATGTATCAAATGCCCGGAAATGATCGATACGAATAATGTCAAACAAGCGACTGCTGTACCCGATCCGATCCACCCAGAACTGATAGTTCTGCTTTTTCAGATACTCCCAGTCATAGATTGGATTCCCCCATCTCTGTCCGGTCGCGCTGAAATAATCCGGCGGCACGCCCGCGATAAAGATCGGTCTTCCATCTGTGTCGAGAAGAAAGTTTTTCTTTCCCGCCCACACATCGACAGAATCCACCCCGACATAGAACGGCACGTCCCCCATAATGCGGATCCCATTTGCATTTGCAGCATTCTTCATTTCCATCCACTGGCAGTAAAACAGATACTGCAAGAAGATCTGATAGTCTGCCTCTTCTCTGACCGCTTTCGCAACTTCCGTTTTGTGTTCCGGCCAGTTTTTATGTTCCGGCTTCCAGTCATTCCAGCAGAGTCCTCCGTTTGCTTTCTTAAATGCACGGAACAGTCCGTATTCCTGCACCCATTTCTGTGCAGCAAACGTCTGATACTCCTCTGTCTGGTCCAATCCTTTTTCGATAAATGCCTGAAATGCCTCCCGCAGATACGTTTCTTTCCACGTCCGCACCTGCTCATACTGCACCCTCGTACTTCCTGCAAGCTCTGACACCGGAAGTTCTTTTAAAAGCTTCTGTTCCCACAATTTTTCGAGACTGATGTATATCTCATCCCCGGCGCAAGAAGAGTACGGCTGATACGGAGAATTTCCGTAGCCAACCGGATTGAGCGGCAAAATTTGCCATATTTTCACACCGGATGCACTCAGATATCCGATAAATTTTTCTGTCTCTTTTCCCAGTTCTCCGACTCCCGTGTGTGACGGGAGCGAAGATACGGGCATCAATATCCCTGTTTCTCTCATGTTCGTTTCCTCTTATGATAATTGCCAGATATCTCTGTTGTACTCAGCGATTGTACGATCTGCGGAGAAATACCCTGCCTTTGCGATGTTGACAAGCGCTTTCTTTGCCCACGCGGTCTGATCCTCATAATCTGCGAGCATTTCTTCTTTCTTCTGAATATATTCTCTGATATCCAGAAGCGCCATGAACCAGTCTTTGGACACGATTTCTTTGTAGAGTCTTCCAAGGTTCACCGGATCTCCAATCTGAATCATCTCCTTGCTGATAATGAAGTCCACAAGCTCTTCTACGGTGGTATCACTCTCATAAATCTCTCTCGAGCAATAAGAAGCATCCTCATAAAGTTTGATGACTTCCTCCGATTTCTTTCCAAAAATATAGATATTCTCATCGCCGACAAGCTCGTGGATTTCCACATTTGCCCCGTCTTCCGTTCCAAGTGTGACTGCGCCATTTAACATAAACTTCATATTTCCGGTTCCGGATGCTTCCTTGGATGCAAGGGAAATCTGCTCAGAAATATCACATGCCGGAATCAATTTTTCTGCCTTTGTCACGTTATAATTCTCTACCATGACAATCTTCATATGTTTGCTCACGATCGGATCATTTTCAATCAGCTGCTGCAGACAGAGGATCAGATGGATAATATCTTTTGCGATTGTGTAAGCCGGCGCTGCCTTTGCTCCGAAGATCATTGTGATCGGACGTTTCGGAAGATTCCCTTTTTTGATCTCTTTGTATTTATAGATTGCATAGAGTGCATTCATCTGCTGTCTCTTGTACTCATGCAGACGTTTGATCTGAATGTCAAATACAGAATTGGTGTCAATCTCCACATGCTGTGTCCGCTTCAGATAATCCGCAAGCTCCTGTTTGGAGTGCATTTTGATCTCTCTTAACGTTTTCAGCACCTGCTCGTCATCTTTGTATGCAAGCAATTTCTCCAGATGCTTGGCATCTTCCATATATTCCGATCCGATCAGTTCTTTCAGATAGGCAGCCAGTTCTGGATTACAGTGCACGAGCCATCTTCGGAAGGTAATCCCATTTGTCTTATTATTGAATTTCTCCGGATAAATGTCATAGAACGGTTTCAGTTCCGATTCTTCCAAAATCTGTGTGTGAAGCGCTGCAACCCCATTGACTGCATATCCAAAATGAATATCGATGTGTGCCATATGTACACGGTCCATCTCATCGATGATATACACACGCTCGTCATGGTAATCTCTTCTGACACGCGCATCCAGTTCCCGGATGATTGGCATCAGATGCGGCACCACTTTCTCGAGATAAGCCACCGGCCATTTTTCCAACGCCTCTGCAAGGATCGTATGGTTTGTGTATGCACATGTCTTTCTCACAACATCAATGGCGGTATCCATATTAAATCCTCTCTGCATCAAAAGACGAATCAGTTCTGGGATCACCATTGTCGGATGGGTATCGTTGATCTGCACTGCCACATGCTCATGCAATCTGTAAAGGTCATATCCATGTTCCTCTGCCTCTTTTAAAATCAGCTGCGCGGCATTGCTCACCATAAAATACTGCTGATAGATGCGGAGTAACTGTCCTGCCTCATCGCTGTCGTCCGGATAGAGGAACAGTGTCAGGTTTCTCGGGATATCTGTCTTATCAAAATCGATTCCGTCCCGGATAATGGATTCGTCTACCGTATCTACATCGAACAGGTGTAGACGATTGCATCCATTTTTATATCCCGGCACGTCGATATCGTACATCGTGGAAGTCAGTGTAAAATCTTTAAATGGCACTTCAAACTGCACGTCTGTCTTTGTCAGCCAGCTAAGATCAGTGATCCATGGGTTTTTCTCTTCTTTCTGCTTATAATCTGCAAACGTCTGACGGAACAGCCCGTCGTGGTAGTTCAGACCAACACCGTCTCCATTCAATCCGAGTGTGGCAATCGAATCTAAAAAACATGCTGCAAGACGTCCCAATCCCCCATTTCCGAGAGAAGGCTCCTGCTCGATCTCCTCGATCTCCGTGATCTGATGTCCATGCTTTTCTAACACTTCTTTTGTCTCCTCAAACAATCCGAGGTTGATCAGGTTATTTGACAGCAATTTCCCAATCAAAAATTCTGCTGAAATATAATAAAGCTTCTTCTTTCCTTCATTTCGCTTTGCACCTTTCATCTTCTCCTTCGTGAGAATAAAAAGTGCTGTATAGATTTCTTTGTTCGATGCTTCTTTGATTGTTTTTTGATAGCGTTCCTGCAAAATCTGTTCCAATAATTTTTCCATCTGAGCTCTCCTTATCCTTTCTCAATTGCCTCACTACTATTTATTTTTTCACTTCTTCAATAAATTCTTTCATCATCCTTGTAAGTTGTGTGCCCATCGCAACACCTACTTCTTTACAAACTTCTTTGAACTCTTCAGCTACTTCCTTATCGACTTTGTATGTCTTCGGAACCAACCCTGCTTTCTCATCCCACTTATCTTGCGGTCTGTTTTTCTTTTCCTCGCTGTTTTGCATGCGCACCTCTCACCTCCCTACAAGTATATAATATCATATACGTATACGTATATCAACATTTTTCTCTGATCATCAAATTATTTTCAGGATACTGAATAAAAATAAAAAAGCACTTGAAAGCTTAATAAAAATCAGCTTTCAAGTGCTTTTTAGGCTGCGGATGACAGGAATCGAACCTGCACGGTCTCCCACTAGATCCTAAGTCTAGC
>OBVX01000933.1_pt1 | contig 11986 bp, 7 predicted proteins | sample 1495161 | NCBI WGS metagenome assembly OBVX01 (sample SAMEA2580023, study PRJEB22360) | human gut metagenome | reverse complement strand
CGGAAAAGATACGACCACCGCTGCTGCTACTGTGCCGGCAAATGAAAACACAACCGGCATTCCATGTCCAGAAAGCCATATTCCAAGAGGACTGCTGTTTCCAAAAAGAAGTAGCAGAAAAAAGCCGACCACTGTCGGTGGCAAAATCATCGGCAGTGTCAAAACGGTGTCCAATATTGTTTTACCATGTCTCATTTTCTCAACTTTCCGCGCCGCAAACATTCCGGTCAAAAAAGTGATTACCGTAGAGATACATGCTGTTTTCAGTGATAAAAGAAGTGGTGAAAGATCCATGATTACTCCTCATAAGCAGAAAAGCCATACTCAGTAAAGACAGCTTTCGCCTCATCTGTTTGTAAATAGTCCATAAACTGTTCCGCCTCTTTTACATGTTCACTTGATTTTACAATTCCAGCCGGATAGACGACTTTGTCACATGCTCCCTTGGGCGCTTCACAGATTACTTTGACTTTTGGTTCAATCATTGCGTCCGTCGCATACACAATTCCGCATGACACATTTTTTGTTGCAACCCAATCAAGAACCTGTCTGACATTTGTCGCAAGATTCGCCTTTTTCTCCACCTGCTCCCACAAGCCTAGATTTTTATAAATCTGTTCTGTGTATTGTCCAACCGGAACATCTGAATTTCCAATCGCGATCATTGATACTTTGTCAGAAGCTACCTCTTCAAATGAAGTAAGTTTTACCTCCGCATCCTGTGGTTGTATCAGCACGACTTTATTTTCTAATAGCTTCACAATGCTGTCTTTTTTCATAAAGCCTCCCTTGTTCAGCTCATTCATCTGTTTCATCGCAGCAGAAATAAAAATGTCTGCCGGAGCTCCTTCCTCAATCTGTGTTTTTAATGTTCCCGAAGAATCAAAACTAAAGACAAATTTTACATGTTCGTGCTCCTTTTCATACGCTTCCGAAATCTCTGTCAATACATCTGTCATGCTGGCAGCCGCCAATATATGCAATTCGACTTCCTTTTTTTCTTCCTTTTTGATACACCCTGTCATCCCACACAGCATAACCAGCACTAAACATAAACTTGTCCATTTTTTTCTCATTTTTTCTTATCCTCCGATTCTTGACATTGATTTTCCTTCAATCATACAATCACATCCAAAATGATGCTCTTTTGGCTTCATACGCAATCCGGTTTCCAGAAGCTTTTTCAGTTCTTCTTCATCTGCTCCCTGTCTGAGCGCTTTCTTTAAATCTACTCCCTGCTCCGCTTGCAGGCACAGTCGCAGTTTTCCATCCGATGTAAGACGAATCCGGTTGCACTGATTGCAAAACTTATGACTGACCGCACTGATAAAACCAATCTTCCCTTGAAATTCAGGAAGTTCGTAATAGGTACTTGGTCCAAATCCAATCTTTTCACGACAAAGATGTAACGGCCCGTAAACACACTCTAATAATAATTTTGTCTCTCTTTCGAGATTACATTTTTCCTCCCGGTTCTGTGCGGGCATCAATTCAATAAATCTCACATGGGCACGATAGTTTTTGGCAATCCGAGCTACATTTACCGCGTCCTCTTCCCAATCGTCTCCGTCTAACACACAGTTTATCTTCACACAAACCCGCTCATATGGAAGCACCGAAGAAAGCCCTTTCCATACCTCTTTTACAGAACCGTTCCGTGTCAGTTTCCGAAATTTTTCTTCTTGCAATGTATCTAGACTGACATTGATTCCGTCTATCCCAACTTTTACCAGACGCTCAATATACTGTGGCAGAAAAATTCCATTCGTTGTGAGAGTGACCGTCTCAATTCCCTCTATTTTTTTTAATCTGCCAATCAGTTCCACTACATTTTTCCGCAATAACGGTTCTCCGCCTGTCACTTTAAGATGTCTGATTCCAAGAGTTGCTGCCGCTTTGCAAATCGTCAGGATTTCTTCATCTGTCAGAATCTCCTCATCCGGAATCCATTCCACTCCGTCCTTTGGCATGCAGTACACACAGCGCAGATTACAGCGGTCAGTCACAGATACCCGAAGATAATCTATGCTCCTTCCATACTGATCTTTCATGACGTTTTCCCTCCTATTTGAAGAACGATCATCTCAGCCGGATTACAAAATCTAAAACAGATCGTATGCATGCCAAGTCCTTTGCTTACTACAACCGCCTGCTCACCTTCGCTCGTCAATTCTCCCGAATACTTCGGAAACAATTTTATCTGAGGACTGATCACGCCTCCAAGTCCCGGAATTCTCACAAGCCCTCCATGTAAATGACCGGATAAAGTCAGATCAGCTCCCCATTTCATATAGGCATCGGCAAATACCGGATTGTGTGCCATTACAATCTTATAATGTTCTTTTTCCGACGCTCCAATACATTTTTGAATTTCTTCTACAGACAATTCCATTTTTGCAAATTTAGTATAAAACTTATGCGGAATCTCCAAACCATATAGATCAACCGGAACGCCGTCCCATGTCAGTCTTATGTGTTCATTCTCCAGAAAATGAACACCTGCTTTTTTTAATTCTTTTTGATATTGTAAATAGATGTCTTCGTATTTTTCCGTATTTTCTTTCATCCTCTGTTCATGATTTCCGTTACTGTAATACACTTCACATATCTTTGGAAGCTGACATACAAACGCTTGTGCTGTCTCTGGTGAAATTCCTTCTTTCCCAATCAACATGTCTCCGGTGATTAAGATCAAATCCGGCTCTTCTTTTTTGATTGCATCTAAAAGCTTTTGATTCTCTTCCCCATAACAGTGATTGTGCAGATCACTCAAAAAAATCACTTTTCGTGCTCTTTGCAATTTTTGTAATTTCGAGGATTCTATTCGATAATATGTCTTTCGAAACACACGGTTTTCTCTCCAGGATTCCAAGAGCACAAGTACTATCAAAACTACAAGTACACAGATGATGTTTCCCATATCGTTCCCCTGCTTTCTATTTTTCTTTCTGTTCACAAAACAGTACAGATCCAATAACTGAATCTGTACCTGTATTTCCCTAGCATTATATAATTATTCCGTCTGTTTTACAATAGAAAGCTCTGAAAAACATCTGCAAACGCATGCTGAAACTGCATTTTCCCAACTTTTTTCTGTGCCTGAACAGCAACCTCTCCAACCTTTTTCCCATTTAATAGGTATGTAACTTTTCCCACCTGTTCTCCTTTTTTAATCGGCGCCTGTCGTGTCTTATCTATCTGAACCTTTCGCTCCATTCCGGATAAATCAGCGCCTGTCGTATCAATGTATTGAAATTCTTGTTCGAGAGTTACCGGAGCTTCCTTTTCAATCCCACCTTTTATCTTTAAAGACGGCAAATCAAGCGGAGTTGTGTCTTTGTACTTTGTACATTTCCCAAATCCATAATTCAACAATGTTGTCGCGTCCTTAAATCTTGTCTTCGGATTCGGTGCTGCCATAATTACAGCGATCAACTCCAAATCATCTTTCTTTGCTGTTGCCGACAAACAAAATTTTGCCTTACTTGTCGAACCCGTCTTCAACCCTGTCGCATACGGATACTGCCTGATTAATTTATTCGTATTCGCAAGACCAAACTCCGTTGTTCCTTTTTTTGTTGTATGAATAATATTCTCCATCCATATAGTAGAGTAATCGTGAATTTTCGGATATCTCGTAATCAACTCCCTCGACATCAATGCAATGTCTCTTGCCGTCGTCACATGTCCGTCCGCATCCAGTCCATTACAATTCAAAAAATTCGTATGCTCCATACCGAGAGCTTTTGCCCGCTCATTCATCTTTGCCACAAATTCTTCCTCACTGCCCCAGATGTGCTCTGCCATTGCCACACAGGCATCGTTCGCACTCGCCACCGCAATACATTTTATCATCGTATCCACAGTCTGTGTCTCTCCCGGCTCTAAAAACACCTGCGAGCCACCCATGGACGCCGCATACTCCGATACGGATACTGTGTCAGTCAGCTTTATTTTCTCATCTTCCAACGCATCAAAAATCAACAATAATGTCATTACCTTCGTGACACTCGCCGGCGGAAGTTGTTCATCTGCCGCCTTCTCGTAAATTACCTTTCCAGTAGACACCTCCATCAAAACAGCCGATGGTGTGCTGATTTCCAGCTCCCCAAAAGCAGATTCCTCTGTTCCGGCTTTCGTTTCCTCGTAAAGTATTCCTTCGCTCTCTGACATTGCACACACATTTGTAACGCATAATACCAGACTTACCATCAGTGCTAGAAACCTTTTCATGGCAACTTGCTCCTTTATAATATTTTTCGTCTACTATCATTGTAATGACTGTTTTTAAAAAATATGCAACCTTCTCTACTTTCATCTCCATTTTACTAAGAACGTGAAATTTTCTCAATCAATGTATCTTTGATTCTCCATACACGTTCCGGTATATCTTCCTTTTTCTCCACATACAATGAATGAAGAAAATCTATTGTAAATACAACAATCAGAAAACTGCCCACAATTTTCCCGACCAAAAACGGTATTCTCGCCACAACTCCCTCCACAAATCTTTGCAGAAATAAAAACAGAAAAAGGGTATAAAAGCCCCATGCGATTGAACTTTCCAGACATAAAATTCCATGGTAATCCCACCAAATTTCTCCAAAGATACGCTTCATGATAATTCCCGTCAAAAGCTCAAGCGCCGTAGCAAGCAGAGACCCTAATAAAAACAGCAGAAATCCATTACTGCTATATGGTCTCAACACAAAATATACCGTCAATGCCCCAACACCATAAATCGGACAAAACGGGCCTTTTGCAAATCCTCTGTTTGTCAATTTTCTATTACAGATTGACATATAAATCGACTCTACAATCCACCCTAAAATACTATATAGCAAAAACCATAAAATCACATGGTAACTGTCAAACCCCAAAATCATTCTATTCCACCACATAACCGTACTCTCTCCTTCTCTAAAAATGTACGCCCTATTGTAGCATAGTTCCTTGAGAATATCCACTTTCTTCAGAAATTCTTAATGATTCACGTCAATTGGGGACATAGCAAAATTCAATTTTACTACGCCCCCAATTGCAACTATTTCATTCTACTATTCATATTTTCTTTTTTTATAAATCACAGTCACTGTGCTTACTCCGGCAATCATAACAAGAATCCATACAAACATCATTGTTGTATCCCCTGTCTTCGCAGCCGTTGGTTTTTTCTCTGATGCATTTTCTTTACTTGCTTGTGCATTTCCCTGTTCAGCAGATGGCTTTTTATCATCTGTCGGTTCTTTTGATTCCGCTGTTTTCAATCCATCCATTGCTTTTGCCAATAAATCTGACGCATACGCAACCTGCTTCTCTGTTGCATTTTCATCTTCAAAAATCGCTTTGGCATCTGCAATTGCTGCTTTCAAAACATTACCGGACTCTTCTGTATACAATGACAAATCAATATTTTCTGCTTTGCTTAACAACTCTTCCAATTTGTCTTTATTCGGAATCAGTCTCAAGTTGAAGATTGCATTTTGCAGATTTACAAATGCATGTTCTACCTGAGCCTGTGTAGCATTTTCATCTGCATATACTTTTTCGGCTGCTTCTAATGCTTCTTCCAATTTTTGTTTCACAATCGGTACAACGTACTGATACTCCGGTTTTTCCTGCTCAGATTTTGCATAATCAATTGTGTCTTTCAACAATGTTCTATTTACCTGTTCAGGTTCCACCATAGCCTCATCAACATAAGTAATGATTGGTGTTACGTGGATAGATGGTTTTGTCGGAGCTCCGTTATTTTTCGCTTCCACACGAATCCAGTCGCCTTTATTGACTTCAATCTCACGGATTCCCACATCTGCTTTTTGATTACTTACTTCAAGTACATAAGAATCGCCAAGCACTTCTCCATTTTTCGTAAAGCTTAAAGTAACCGTTCCGTTTTTGTTTCCTGCCTGACGCAGATACGGTTCATCGTCTTTCACAGCCAAGGTAATTTTTCCGCTCTTCGGTACGCGGAATGCCATTGCCATACCTTCTTTTTTAGATGCTCCGGTTGTATCGGAAAGCAATCCATGTGTTGTCTCTGTTGTCGGTGTCTGATGATTTGGCAAAGCTACACCTGGCCCAAAATATGTATCCACTGCCCAGTTTGGATATACCGGATCGTATGCTGTCAAATTCTCATATTCTGAAGCAGATTTTTTCATCTGACCAACCCAGACATTACCCTGCTGTGGTCCGGCATAATCAAGCGCCCACTGATAACTGTTTTTCGCAGAAATTGTAAATTCATTTTGATCTCCATTTTCTGCCTGAACGACAAGTTTCATTCCTTCTGCAATATTTCCTGTCGTAACTTCTTTTCCTTCTGCATTTACAATTTTGACTTCCGCTGTGCTGTGAACTTTCACACCTTCTTTTAACTCTTTCACAGTTGTCGGATTATTTTCCAGCATCGGAACAAATACAGTTTTATCTTTCATCATATAGACAGCCTCTTTGATTGCGTTGTCAGCTGATGCAACAATCGTATACACTACTTCTTGTTTTCCGTCAGACAATACAACACTCATACCGCCTTTTACAATTCCGCTTTCCACTTCTTCTTTGCCATTCATCACTTTGATTGTGCATCCGGAATCGTACTTCAAATTTTTAAGGAAATCTGCAACTGTTGTACCTGCTTCTACTCCTCCAATTGTTTTTTCTGCTGTTTTAATATCATATACATCAGATGTTAAAACAAGAGAAACCGCATCACTTTCAAATGCTCCTATATCCGGTGTTCCTGTCACTTTGTTTCCAAAGAAGTCTTTTCCACCATTGTTTTTGATCACTTTACCTGCATTAACTGCCGGAGAATCTGATGCCAGTTTATATCCATCAAATGCTGTTCTTTCATGAACAATTGAATCTTTTATGTTTCCTGCTTCCACGCCGGCCAAAGGTGCTGTTGGCGCTTTACCCGGATCTGCAAATTTCGGATCTGCTTCAATCGCATTCGCATCATTTGCCGGAACATTTGCATAATTGTAATAAAGGTTATTGTCATATTTTGTTTTTGTTTCATTCGTATGTTTGAACCAGTTTTCTTCTTTTGGTGCAGAGCCATTATAATAAATGATATTATTCTCTACTACCATTGGACCACCGCCCATATTTGTACGAATAAAATCAATTCCTTCTTTTACAAAGAATGTATTGTTATACACATGTGCATCAGGTTGTCCTGCTGGGTTAATCACACCGCCTAAATCATTTTGACTGATATTATACCGGAAAATATTATTGATTGCTTCTCCTCCGCAGAACATAACACTTCCGCCACCGTTATTATGGCTGTAATTATACTGGTAAACAGTTCCATCACCATAGTCTGCATCCCACGCCTGACCATCTTGGTTTTGGCAAGTATCAAATGCTTCATTGTACTGGAAAATGGCATCTTTACATTTCCAAGGCCAAATTCCGGCTGCAACTCGTCCAAATCCGGTCGCATTATAGTCTTTTGTATTAATCTGTCTTGCCGCACCATCTGATACGTTATACTCAATAAGCGGACGGTCACAATACATCAATGTAATTGCATCTCCACCTGCATCTTTCACATAGTTATTGCGAATCACAACATTGGTAGAGCCGTATGTACTAATCTTTTCATCTGAAATCACACCGCCATGGAACTGACCATGGGTATAACTGTATCCAACTGCAATTCCCCATCTGTTTGTGTTTTCTACATAACAATTTTCAATTTTTACATCATCATATTTTGCAATTCCTGTTGATGCATCCATCGGCTGGAAAGCTGTAAAATAGATACCTCCGTTGTTCATATGTTTGTCATATACATTTCCAATTACATCATGAACATATAAATTATCCAGATAAATATGATTTAACGTTCCTTCATTTTGTGCAACTGCCGCAACTCCTGTACGGTTCATAACATCTTCTGCATTATATGCTGTTTCAATCTTTGGAGCTTTGTTTGTAATTTCCAAGTTTTTGATTTCTACATATTCTACATCATAAAGAAGTACAGAAGAAGAAACATATCCTTGATATTTATGTTTTGCGTTGCCCAAAGGAGCGCGATAGTTTTGATACCAGATTCCTTGTCCGTTTGTTTCAATGATTGGTAAATTTCCTTTTCCATAAGAGTCAACAACGATTGGCGCCTCTTCTGAACCGTCTCCTTTCAAATGCAGAAAACCATTTTGGAATACAGAACCACGCTCCAAAAGAACTTTATCTCCCGGCTTCAATGTCAGTTCATTGATTTTGTCTAAACTGTAAAATGCTTTCCCCTCAGACATTCCATCATTGTTGTCGTTTCCGTCAACTGTACTTACATAATACGTTGTTCCTGTTGTTTTTCCCTGTTTTGCGGCATCTACTGTCATTCCCGGTAAAACTGTCGTACCCACAACTGCAGCCGCCATAAACATAGCCAGAATTCTATTTTTCATAATCACACCCTCCTTTCTACTCTTCAAATCCAAAACGAATTTCTGCTGCCGAAGCAAAAATTTTACTTGCTTCCTGCGATGCAGAGTCTGTTGCTACTAATTTCACATAACGTCCTGAAACAGTGTCAAATCTTGCATATTTCACAACATTATTGTTTGCCCATGTTCCCGTTGCAACCGGTTCTCCCCAAGTCTGTCCGTCTTTACTTACATAAATCTCATAAGCTGTGATGTTACCGTTTGTTCCGCCGCCTTGTCTTGGAGTATATTTTAACATTGCAACATTTTGTTCTTTCTTCATATCAATCGTAATCCATGTTTCTGAACGTTGACAGCCATTCCAGTTTGTATGCCACATTGTATTCAAGTTGTTATCCAATGCAAGATTTCCGTTTCCTTCTGTATTATTATTTGGCTGGAAACTTCCCGCCTCTGCTGTCATTCCTGTTGCTGCATACTCTTTATATACTTTCACAAGTGAAATGTTAAATTCTTTGGAAACTTCTTTATAAGATACTTTCAGTGTCATTCCTTCTTCGATAACTTCAGAATCTTCTACCTTTTTGTCTCCTTTATAAACGTCTACATTGACACGTTTATGATGAATTAAATTTTCTTTAAAAGTACCAACAGTTGTTCCTTTTGGAACTTCACGGATTGTTGTTCCTTCTATCTCGTAAACAAGCGTTGACAGACGAAGGACTATCTCATCGACAGTAGTTCCGACTTCGACATCATTGATTTCATTCTCTGTCACTTTGTAAACATCTGAATAAATTTCTTCCACGATTTCTCCATCTTCTGCTTTTGTCTCGTGCATACCGATATCAGGTGTCATTCCAAGTTTATTGCCAAAGAAATCTTTTCCGCCATTATTTGGAATATATACACCGGCATTTACTGCTGCAGAATCTTCTTTGATTTTAAATCCGTCAAACACTGTCTTTGCTTCCGGATCATCGTGTCTATGAATCGTTCCATCTGTGCTGTCCGGTGCAGTCAGTGGTCCGACAAAAATCTGGTCTTTTTCACTTTCTGCAACAACTACCGCATGTTTATCTGTAGATGGAGTAGAAGTATATCCATAATAAAGATTATTGCTGAATTTTTTATTTCCATTTGGTTCCCACTCATCGTTCGGGTTCGCTGTACTTGCATTGTAGAAAATATTATTTGAAATCACACCGGAACCGCTGCGTTTTCCACTCGCATTGTGGTGTACTCTTGTTGCTCTGTCCCCGTCCACATAAAAGACGTTGTTATAAATCTTTGCTTCCGGATTTCCTTGGAATGTAATAAGACAGCCTAAATCATTATGGCTTAAATTATAACGGAATGTACCATTATAAGCCTCATTTAAGCAAATCAGCATAGAACCTCCACCATTATTATGACTATAGTTATACTGGTAAACCGTGCCGTCTGACCAGTCAATGTCCCACGCCTGTCCGTCACCATTGCCTTCTCCGACTGTATCAAACGCCTCATTATATTGGAATACCGCATCTTTTGTTTTCCATGGCCAGATTGTCGCACAGAAAGACTGCCAATAACCGGCATATCCATCATCCAAATCAACGCCGGCTGTATCCGAAATATTTCTTTCAATTACCGGTCGATATGCATACATTGCAACAATCGCATCATTTCCAGAATTCTGTACATAATTGTCTGCGATATAAATGTTTGTGTGTCCATATTTTTGCACTGTCTCATCTGCAATCTGTGCTCCATTGAATTTAGAATGCTGATATGTATAGCCAACTACAATTCCGGCACGTTTTACATCTTTGACATAACAGTTTGTAATTTTTACATCATTATATCTTGCAATCCCTGTTTTAGATTCATCTGTCGGTTTTGATACGTTGAACTGGATTCCTCCATTGTCCATATGTTTATCTTGAAGATTTCCGTCAATATCGTGGATATAAAGGTCTTCTAAATAGACATGGTCCATGGTTCCTCCGTCTTTTGCAATTCCTGCAACTCCGGTGCGGTCCATACGTGCTGATGTATTTGCCAAACCATTTTGAATGTATTGTGCATCATCAGATTCATTTGTCAATTCCAAACCTTTCACTTCTACATAATCAACATCGTAGAGCAAAATGGCAGAAGACACATATCCTTTTGAACGGTGTCCACTGTTATCCATCGGTGTACCATAATCCTGATACCAGACACCTTCTCCTCTTGCATTAATGATAGGTTTATTACCTTCCCCATAGCTTCCGATCCGAATCGGATTTTCTTTTGTTCCGTGTACATTCTGCAGATGAAGAAATCCTTGGAAAACAGATCCCGCTTCAAAAAGTACGCTGTCACCCGGCTGAAGTTTCACATCTTTAAGCTTATCTAAAGTCTGCCATGCTTCTCCTTCTGAAGTTCCACTGTTTTGATTGTCTCCACGATTACTGATGTAATATGTCGTTCCAACTGCTTTTTCCTTTCGAGCCGCACTAACGCTCGACATCGGGAAAACATTCGCTGACGTACACAATACAGCAAGTGCACACATTGCCGCTACAATTTTTCTCTTCATAGCTCTTATTCCTCCTCATTTTTATTTTTTTATATGTTTTTTTGTAAAATCATATACTTTCTTCATATCGCCGTCGACTTCCAAATCCTCGGCTTTTTTTTCTATCATAGAATTATAATGTTGTTCTCTTAACTCTTTATTGATATTATCCTTTACTTCATCAACAGTAAAATAATCATAATCGTTCTTAGCCGTACACTGCACAAGATACAGCGCCCCATTTTCATCTACTACCTGTGTCGATTCTCCAATCTTTAATTCATATCCCAGTTCCAAAACATCTCCGATTTCCTTCGCCTTCGAAGAAACCTCACTGGAAAGCAGTTCTTCATGGGAAAAATACGGACTCAGCATCTCGTTTTCTGCCACAAGTTTCTGTAATGTTTGTGAGCCATCCATGCTTTTATAAATAGATATCAATTCTTTTTCCAGTAACTCTTTTTGATCTTCCGTCATATTTTCTGAAAGATATGGGATTTTTATATAATCCAGTGTGATATCATCATTTTTTTGAAAGAGTGCATCTTTGTTTTTTTCATAATACTGTACTCTTTCTTCTTCTGTGATCTCCATTCCTTCATTTTTCAGATTCTCGCAATATCTCTTTTGAAAAGAATCCATCTCATATTCCATATACAATTCTGTAGTAAATTTGGACAATCCGAAAACCGGTTCTCCGTTCTCGATTTTTTCTGCCCTCATTTTATTCTCTTCTTCCATACGCTTTATCATATGTTCATAATCTGCATATTCCACGTAACCTTCTTCAATTGCCGTTTCATAAACCGCACGATAATATTTCAATTGTTCTATTGTCTGATCCGCCAATTTTTTATATGGAACAGTTCCCTCAATTTCCGTCTCCCAAAATTTCTCATCAATCTGAATGTCTCGATTTTCTGTCAGCTCATTGGAAACATCATAAATTTGTTGATTCATCACATACAAATATTCTTCTTTACTAATTGGTTTTTCATGAATATTCAATTCAAATTTCCCTTTTATAAAAAAT
>OBVX01000921.1_pt1 | contig 12049 bp, 12 predicted proteins | sample 1495161 | NCBI WGS metagenome assembly OBVX01 (sample SAMEA2580023, study PRJEB22360) | human gut metagenome | reverse complement strand
TAGAGCGCTGCGTTCGGGACGCAGAGGTCGCAGGTTCAAATCCTGTCGCGCCGACGATACAAGGATTCCGGTACATGGGTGAGAGAATCCTTGGCAGGGGCAACCTCAGAGGCTTTTAGAGAGCTTCTGGGGTTCTTTTTTTGCCTTCAAAAGTTTTAGAAAGGCTCTATGTCAAAAAAACTGTCGCACGAATTTTCGCGCGACAGTTTTTTTATTCTACCGTTACAGATTTTGCCAGGTTACGTGGCTGATCCGGATTTAAGCCTTTTCCAACGGATGTGTAATATGCAATCAGCTGGAAAATTACAACAGATTCAAAAATCGTAAATTCGTCGGATACATCCGGAAGATTGATGTGTACATCACAGATAGAAGGATCTGTGATTTCTTTGTCTTTGGACAAAAGAATGACATAAGCACCACGGGCTTTTACTTCTCGGATATTGGAAATAACTTTACTGTATACATGTTTCTGGGTAGCAGCGGCAATGACAGGAACCCCTTCACTGACCAGGGCAATGGTTCCGTGTTTTAATTCACCGGCAGCATAGGCTTCGGCATGAATATAAGAAATTTCCTTTAATTTCAAAGCACCTTCCATACAAAGGGTATAATCGAGTCCACGACCGATAAAGAACGCGTTGTTGGCATTGATCATGCGTTTGGTCAGCTGTTCAATATCAGGAGCCTGTGCAAGAACTTCCTCGATGTAATTTGGAATTTCCTGCAGTGTTCCAACAAATGTACGTGCCTCTTCGACAGAAATCTTTTGCTGTGTCATGGCAAGTTTGCATGCAAGCAGGTAAAAAGAAGCAACCTGAACGGTGTATGCTTTTGTACTTGCAACAGCGATTTCCGGACCGGCATGTGTATATAATACATAGCTGCTTTCACGTGCAATGCTGGAGCCTTTTACATTTACAATAGACAGTGTTTTCTTTGTATATTTATTTGCAAGGCGAAGAGCTTCCAAAGTATCAATGGTTTCTCCGGACTGGGATACGACGATCACCATGGATTTTTCATTGATTACCGGTTCTTCATAACGGAACTCCGATGCGATTGCCACGGTAACCGGAATATGCAGGCGGTTCTGGATCATGGTTTTTCCTACCATTCCCGCGTACATTGCAGTACCACAGGCAACGATTGTAATGTCGCTTACATTTTCAAAGAAGGAATCCGCAATGGCATCTTCCGAAAAATCCGGGAGCATATCTTTGATACGTGGGGTAATGGTTCTTGTGATGGCAGCCGGCTGTTCATGAATTTCTTTGATCATGAAATGCGGATAACCATCTTTCTGGGCTGCGGTAACATCCCAGTTTACTTCCATATATTCCGGTTCTACGGAATGACCGTCTAAATCTTCTAACGTAATGCCGTCCGCAGTCATAGTTAAAATATGATATTCCGGCACGATGAAATAACGCTTGTTGTATGCGATAAAAGCAGTCAGATCGGATGCAATAAAAGCACCGTCATTACAGTATGTTGCAACCATAGGGCTGACATTTCTTACCGCATAAATTTCACCTGGATGATCCTTGAACAGAACGCAGAAGGCAAAGGAACCTTCAATTTCGGCTACTGCTTTGCGCAGAGCTTCTTTTGGATCTCCTTCGTAGAGTTTATTGATCAATGCGGCGGCAACTTCGGTATCCGTCTCGGAAATCAGTTCATCCGTCAGATCGTATTTGGTGGCGAGATCATGATAGTTCTCGATGATACCATTGTGGATCAATGCAACCTGTCCGACCTTATGAGGGTGTGCATTGGCATTGGTAACGCCACCATGGGTTGCCCAGCGGGTGTGGCCGATTCCACACGTAGAATTGTTATCATCATCGCAGATGGCACGAAGATCTTTTACTTTTCCGACAGTTTTCCGAAGTGAAATTTTTCCGGTATCTTTAAAGTACGCAATTCCCGCACTGTCATATCCACGGTACTCAAGGCTTGCAAGTCCTGTCAATAAGACATCCTGGGCTTTTAATTTACCTGTAAATCCAATAATTCCACACATAATTGAAATCTCCTTTTTCTCATATAATTTTATGATCCCGATATTGTTTTCGTTCATCAGAATATTTTTCATTGTGCATTATGTGGTAACACGTAAGTGTTATCACATATGCCAATTGCTTCGCGTAAGCAAATTCTCATGCAATTGGCTCCATCGGGGTACGAATCCTTTGTTCGGATGTTACCATCCTGTTTGTGATTCGTATGCGCAGCCCCATTCCTGCGTTCAGGCATCCGCCGAATCTTCGATCACCTGAATCCTCGTTAACCCTTGTGGTGCAGCGAAAGCTGTATCACATTTGCACATTGCTTCCGCGAAAGCGGAATTTTCATGCAATGTGCTCCTTATTTCGGTACAGCGAAAGCTGTATCACAGGGTACATGGCGCTAAAGTTTTTAACTTTTCGAAATCTGTTTCTCCTTTCTATAACAGACACCCCCATCTTAACATAAATACCGGGGTTCTCACAACCGAAAATATCCACAGAGATTTACAGTAATTGCATAAATTTTTCACGTTACTTACAATCTTAAAAAAATTTATACATCTTTGCATCTGGTATGATATGATTAATTCCAAATGAAAAACATACAGGGAGGAATCTATGGACGAACAGACAAAACAAAAACGAAAAGATATCGTGGGGTGGGTGATTTACATAGCAGTTCTTCTTGCCATTATTATCACATTCCGTTGTTTTTTGATGATCGGGCGGGTGCCATCTGAGAGTATGGAACCGACACTGATGGTTCATGACTGGCTCATCGGAGACCGTCATGCATATGAGGAAGAAAAACCACAACGCGGCGATATTGTCATGTTTTATCAGAAAGATGAAAATGAAACCATGGTCAAACGTGTGATCGGACTTCCGGGGGAGACGGTTTCTTTTGTCGGAGGAAAAGTATACATCAATGGGGAACCGCTGGATGAATCGGCTTATCTGGATGACACTGTCGAAACGGATTGTGGAGAAGAAGATAAAACCTTTACCGTTCCGGAGGGCTCTTATTTCATGTTGGGGGATAACCGGGAAATTTCCCTGGATGCACGATATTGGAAACATACCTACATTACAACGGATGACATGAAGTCGAAGGAAATCCTTATCATCCCGTTTCACAGGCTTCCGTGGTTTTAACTCTTTTGTGTCTTGACACCTGACGGGCATGTGAGTATACTCTATGTAATATGTTGAATGTAACAAGAAATGTCTGTATAGAAGGGTATTTCGTGAAAAGGAGTATTTTATGTTAACGACAAGAGAACTGCAGGACGAGATCATCCGCCTGAAGAAAGAAAAGGATATCTGTATTCTGGCACATGCATATCAGAGTCATGATATCTGGGAGGTGGCTGATTATGTAGGGGATTCCTATGGACTGAGCGTGCAGGCTGCCAAGGCAGCGCAGAGCACTGTGCTGATGTGCGGAGTCCGTTTTATGGCAGAGACGGTCAAGATTCTGTCCCCACAGAAAAGGGTATTGTTATCCAACAGCAATGCGGGATGTCCGATGGCAGAGCAGATGGATGTGGAACTGATTTCCGGGGTGAAAAAGATGTATCCGGATTATACCGTGGTAGCGTATATTAATACGACTTCCGAGTTAAAAACGATTTGTGATGTCTGTGTAACTTCCTCATCGGCAGTTCAGATTGTAAAGAATATAGAGAATAAAAATATTTTGTTTATCCCGGACTGCAATCTGGGAAAATGGGTGGCTGATCAGGTGCCGGAGAAAAATATCAAACTGCTGCAGGGGGGATGTCCAACGCATGTCCGCATGTCGAAACGGGATGTGGAAAAAGCACGAAAGGCACATCCGGACGCACTTCTTTTGGTACATCCGGAATGTCTGCCGGAGGTTTCCGAACTGGCGGATTATCGGGGAAGTACAACCGGAATCATGGACTATGCAAAGAAAAGTGATGCAAAGGAATTCATTATCGGAACAGAGAACAGTATTGTGCAGCATCTGCAGTTTGCATGTCCGGACAAGCAGTTTTATCCATTATCAAGAGACTGTGTCTGCCACAATATGAAACTGACCACACTCGGAGATGTATACCAGTGTGTAAAGGGCACCGGCGGAGAGGAAATCAAGCTGGACGAAGAAGTGCGTATAAAAGCAAAACGCTGTATTGATACCATGCTGGAACTTGGCAATTAAAGCAGGTCAGCCTGCAAAGATGCGCGCCCTGCGGAGTCAAAGATGATGCTGTGTCTCCGCAAGGGCGCGAAAGTGTGCGGTAAACGCACACTTTATTTTTTTACCGATTTTACAAGGGAATCCAATGTAACAGTTGTGGTGGTATCACCGGCAAGGAGCGTGTACGTTTCTCCGCTGGTGAGCTTGGGACAACTGATTACAAATGGTGTTTTTTTCGTGGATATCCGGTTTCATCCGGCCCTCAAAGACTTCTGTTATCTGCCGGTACTGTGTACGGTTGAGCAGATATTTCATTTTGTATCGTTTAAAGATCATTTGATCACTCATGATGGTTCTCCTTTATTTTGATAGGATCAGTATAGCGGGGGAACTTTAAATGAACTTTAAAAGGCACACAGGTATTCTGAAAACAATTTATGAAGAAAGAAAAGGAAAACTTAAGAGAATCTAAATTGACTTGCAACATAAACTTATATAAAATAAAAAGCGCGGAGATGTTCGCAGAGTTCATTTCAAACGAAGAGGAGGAATTTTATATGATATGTCCGAAGTGCGGCAGTGAAATGCCGGATGACAGTGCGTTCTGCACCAGATGTGGAGCCAGCTTACATACAGGAACACAGGAAAATCAGAATTCGCAGGGAGGACCACAGCAGGGAAATCCGCAGGGGACGCCATACGGCTACGGAAATCCACAGGGAAACAACGGAGCGTATTATGGCAATCCACAGATGAACAATGGGATGCCGTACGGGCAGCCTTATGTAGATCCAAAGGATCATTCCGCAGAATTTGACGGAAAGGATATTGCAGATCACAAACTGTTTGCAATGCTTCCATATCTTCTGGGAATTTTAGGAACCATCGTGGCACTTCTTGTGGCGAAGGATTCTCCTTATGTCGGATTTCATGTGCGTGAGGGAATCAGGATCCTTGTGTCTGAAGTTCTGCTGGGACTGATTACCGTAGTGTTCTGCTGGACCGTTGTCGTTCCGATTCCAGCCATATGTTTTATCATTTTACTGGTTGTCCGTATCATCAGTTTTGTTAACGTCTGCAATGGAAAGGCAAAGGAAGCTGCTATAGTCAGCAATTTCGGATTTTTGAAATAGCTTATAAAGATCCAATGAAAAAGAGAAGAAGATTCTGCATGCTATGTAAGAATCTTCTTCTCTTTTTTGTGGAAACATGGGATGTTTAATTGAGAAGAATGGAAAAAGTCAGGGAATTTCCATCTTCACTTTTGGCAGAAATTTTCCCTTTGTGTGCGGTTGCAATGGCGTAGACTACGGTAACATCTTTATACATAGAAGATAAGACGGGAACCTTAAATAAACTTAAAACATTCGTAAGTTTTGCCGTTTTACAGGACAACATATTTTTTACATTGAATTTACATTAGTCTGGTTATGCATTTTACACAGACCCGATAAGATAACAACTGTAATGAGGAACAACATGAAAGAAAGAGGAGAAAATCATGAAAAACAAACTTGTAAAAATGATGGCTTTACTGACAGCAACAACAATGGTCGCTGCAGGTGTGATGGGATGTGGTTCTGACAGCAGTGATGCAAGTGCTGATGCAAATACAGATACAACGGCATCTGATACAACTGCAAATGCAGATACAACAGATGGAGCGGATCTGAGTGGAACCGTTACACTGGCAGGAAGTACTTCCATGGAGAAACTTGCAAATGCCATGAACGAAGCATTCATGGAGAAATATCCGAATGTTTCCGCAACCGCAGAGTTTACAGGGTCCAGTGCAGGAATCGAGTCTCTTACAGCCGGCAGCGTTGATATCGGAGATGCTTCCCGTGCCCTTTCTGACGATGAGAAAAGCCAGGGTGTCGTAGAGAATATTGTGGCAATTGACGGTATCGCAGTTATTACAGATACAGCAAACACAGTCACAGATATTAAGTCTGAAGATCTTGCAAAAGTATATACCGGAGAGATTACAAACTGGAAAGATCTCGGCGGACCGGATGAGCAGATCGTAGTCATCGGCCGTGAGGCGGGATCTGGTACAAGAGATGCGTTTGAGGAACTGATGGATGTAAAGGATTCCTGCAAATATGCGCAGGAACTTGATTCTACAGGTGCTGTTTTGGCAAAGGTTGCAGCAACTCCGGGAGCAGTTGGATATGTATCCCTGGATGTGCTGGATGACACCGTAAATGGATTAAAGATCAACTCTGTAGAGCCGACAGAAGACAATATTCTTGCAGGAGACTATGTATTACAGAGACCGTTGGTAATGGCAACCAAGGGTGAGATTTCTGAGCAGAGCAAGCAGGTACAGGCATATTTCGACTTTATCAACTCTGCAGACGGACAGAATGTTATCAAGTCTGTAGGACTGATCATCCCAAACAGTAAATAATGTAAATTAAGAAACACGTAAACAGGCAAACGAGGATAAAGATATGACAGGCGGCAAAGCAACAAAGCACATCGTGGAAACGATTGCAAAAGTAATATTTCTTATATGCGCAGCCGTTGCCATCGTAGCAGTTCCTTCCATAACGGTTTATATGTTTGCAAAGGGCACCCCGGCACTGGCAAAAGTCGGGGTGATTGACCTGTTATTTGGAACTGTATGGCAGCCGACAGCAGCAACACCATCTTATGGTATTTTGTACATTATTCTGACTTCTATTGTAGGTACTGCAGTGGCAATTCTGATCGGTGTACCGATTGGAATTCTGACAGCGGTATTTATCACAGAGGTTTCCAATAAAAAGCTGGCAGCGATTGTACAGCCGGCGGTAGAGCTGCTGGCAGCAATTCCGTCTGTAATATATGGACTGCTTGGACTTATGGTTTTAAATCCATTGATGTACCGCCTGGAAAAACGGGTGTTTGCGGGAAGTACAACCCATCAGTTTACCGGTGGTTCCAATCTGCTTTCTGCGATTATTGTACTGGCAATCATGATTTTGCCTACGGTAATCAATATCAGTGTTTCCTCCATCCGAGCAGTACCCGGACATTTAAAATCTGCTTCGCTTGCCCTCGGAGCAACACATATCCAGACGATATTTAAAGTTATGATTCCGGCAGCAAGATCCGGTATTATGACAGGTGTGGTTCTTGGTATCGGCCGCGCGCTCGGAGAAGCCATGGCAATCAATCTGGTTGCCGGAGGTTCGGTAAATCTGCCGCTTCCATTCAACTCGGTACGTTTCCTGACCACACAGATTGTCAGCGAGATGAGTTATGCGGAAGGGCTTCACCGGGAAGTACTCTTTACCGTAGGTCTGGTACTGTTTATCTTTATTATGATCATCAATCTGGTGCTTGCGCAGGTCGAGAAGAAAGGAGCCGTTGAAAAATGACAGGAAGTAATACAAGTATTCGTACGAAAACCAGACATCCGGCGGATTTCTTTACTTATGTTGCCATCTATGTGTGTGCAATTCTTTCCGTTGCGCTGCTTCTCGGAATCATTGTGTATGTATTTGTCAAAGGTATCCGGAGCGTTAACTGGGAATTCCTTACCAGTGTCACTTCGGTGTTAAAAGGAACAACCGGTATTGCGGGAAATATTGTAAATACGCTTTATATCATAATTGTAACCATGCTGATTGCTACCCCAATCGGTGTCGGGGCAGCGGTTTATCTGAATGAGTACGCAAAACCGGGAAAATTGGTCAGCATGATTGAGTTCGCAACCGAGACGCTGGCAGGTATTCCGTCCATTATTTTTGGTCTGTTTGGTATGATGTTTTTCGGACAGACACTTCATCTGAAATATTCCATCCTGACAGGTTCCTTTACTCTGACGCTGATGGTGCTTCCACTGATTACACGTAATACACAGGAAGCATTAAAAACAGTTCCGGACAGTTACCGCAGCGGTGCCATCGGTCTGGGAGCCGGAAAGTGGCATATGATAAGGACTATTTTACTGCCGTCAGCGATGCCGGGAATCATCACCGGTGTTATTCTTGCCATCGGACGAATTGTCGGTGAGTCAGCAGCACTGTTGTTTACAGCGGGAAGCTCGGGCCTCCTCCCGAAGAGCTTTGCCGATCTGTTTGCAAAGGCGAAAATGCCGGCCGGAACTCTTACCATTCAGCTTTACCTGAGTGCGACTAAGGGTGAATTCGGAGTGGCATTCGGTATTGCTGTTGTTCTGCTGATGATTGTTCTTGGCATTAACCTGTTTACCAAAGCACTGGCAAAGAAATTTGATGTCAACCGCAGATAAATATATATAAAGAAATCCTTTGGAAGGTCGCTTCCGAAGGATTTTTGCGTATTTTTGAAAAGCTATGCGCTGGTAGGCATGGGAACATGCGTCAGGTTCTGCCGCACCTCCTGAAATTGTTCCGGAATATCTTCTATAGGCATGTTTTGCAGTACATCGGTGGTGCCGGCTTTTAATGCGGTTTCGTAATACCAGCATTTATAATCCAGGGTATTAAGTGTCTGCTGCAGGGAAGCCATCTGCTCCAGCAGGACGGTGCGCTGGTGCTGGAATAACTCTAAACGTTCCTGAATTGTGGAATCTCCCTGTTGCAGAAGGACAATGTATTTTTTGATATCTTTGATTGACATTCCTGCTTTTTTCAGACATTCGATGATCTGCAGCCATTCGTAGTCTTTCTCCCGAAACATCCGGATACCGCCGGAAGAACGTTCCACAAAGGGAAGAAGGCCTTCTTTATCGTAATATCGCAGCGTGGAACCCGCAAGCCCAAGCATTTTTGCCATTTGTCCAACCGTATATGTCATATGCACATTCTCCTTTTTGTAATTGCTTTTTTCTTGGATTATAAATTTCTCTGTGAAATCAGTCAATGGCTGTTTTACGGGTTTCTTAGAAAACTGATTATCCCACAATAAAACGAAAGGCACTTGATTTCTCAAGCGCCTTTCATTCTAAATTACTTAGAAACTGATGGAAAGTGATTTCTGATTTGTTCTCTATTAATTTTATTATTTAATAAAGTAAAATAGTATCACTCTATTGGGTTATTTTTTATGGTTAAAGATCTGGAAAATTAAACTGATAATAGCAACAATTAATTTACAAAACTCAAATAAGGTTGAATATGTAATCATGTTATCGCCTCCTTTCTTTTTAAAATTATTAAGAAGCATGCCAAAAAGCATATTGAATACCATTCTTTCCTTTTGGCTTCATTTTACATATGTTGCCATTTATAAGAATGTTAAAAGATTTTGGTGAATTTTATATTTTTCTAATTCTTCCTTTTTGGCATTTCAGAAGTGTAATGTAAAATCTCCATGCTCTATTCAATGAGGAAAAGCAGGAGAAAAGAAGGTTATACTTCTGTAAGCTTCCAAGCATTCTCGGTGATTATGCAGTGTAAATTTCAATCCATGTACCACTTGTATGGTACATGTTTGTCTTTACAATATACATATTGCGCCATTTCAAAAATCGTCAAAGAATTTTGGAAAAAAATTAAAAAAATTTCTAAATCTTGTTATTCTGTTATTTTCATGGGAAAGATACTTCGTTTGCATTTGAGAGATAGCATATAAGGAAAAGTGTAAAGCAGTTTTCTTACAATGAGCGTACGTTTTCTTATTGTCCGGCGTATACAGGGAGACAGACACCACGGAAAGCAGACATATATGAGCATATGCAGCCAATCAATCGGGAGATATACAATAGTATTCGGGAAAATATTTTGTCTGCAGTATATATTCTGAGCCAGGATCTGGGACTTCTGCTGCCCAAAAAGAGGTTGAATGCATGTTGCGGAGATATCTGGCTTCAGAAGCCTATATGTATTGCGGAGAAACGTTGTACAATATTCCATGGATGCTTTTGTATTTTTCAGGAAAATATATTTCGCTCTGGCATGTCCGTGTCAGAAAGGAAAGCTGGCTGCATAAATTTCTTCGCGAAAGAAAAGATCTCAGCCTTTTCCCTGTTATTTCCAAAGAAGGGAAGGAAATCCTGTATCTGTGTGTTGAAAAGACAGGAAAATGGATGGATCTTCGGCTGGATTTTGTGGAGCACGAGCAAAAATATTACTTCAAAGATGATAGCGTAAAGGTAACAATCGCAGTCAGATTATCAACAAGAGACAGAAAAGACAGGCAGGTTGGACCAGATGGAAAAGTATTTCAGAAAGATAAGACGAGGATTGTTCAGAAACAAGACATTAACGAATACCGGTATCCAAATCTGACGGCATCAGAAAAGAAAGTTGTGAAACCGGGATTGCAGGAGCTGGCGTATAAGTTAGTGCCGGAAATATAAGGAAAGCATATGAACAGAAAAGAAGAAGCATTGGAAAAGGCATTCCTGGACGGATTCTCCTTGCAGAAGGATGAGCATACCTTTGCGGTTGCCGGGGACAAGAAGGGAAAGTTTTTTATTGGATTGTCGGATATCCTGCAGGCGCTTGCCTTTGCAGAAGATGAAGAGAAAATTCCGGAGATACCGCAAGAGTGGTGGGAAGAAATTGGAAAGCTGTATTCTGCGTAAGGAATCAGGAAGTCCTTATTGAGCGAAAGGCACTTGATTTCTCAAGCGCCTTCCGTTATAATCTAGTTAGAAGCTGATCGGAAGCAATTTCCGATTTGCCCTCAGTTAATTCATACTATGAAATAGCATCCTTCACTTTAGGCGGTGGGATGCTATTTCTTTTTGTTGTTATGGTTGTCTATGTAAGACAGTGCCGCGAAGACTACAAGCAGCAAAGTTAATACTTCTGATGTACTCATAGGGCATCACCCTCTCTTTCGTAATACTAGAGGGCAGTCAACAATCGGAAAATCGCATCCGTACTTCTGTTCGATTACATACTTATTGTACCAAAAATTGAATGGGAAAACAAGAAACAAAATTCCTTGACATATTCCCTTCAAATGCTATTCTTCCAAAATCTTAATCTCAGATGGTTTCACCGCGATCTTTTCCCCGGAATCCAATTCAAGAATGGCGAGGTTCGCGCCCCGCCAGCTACCCGTGTTCTGGTGGCAGGAAGCTGGGGTGGGTATGCACATGTGGTTAATGAAAAATAGTGTAAAAATAGTGAAAAATAGTGAAACAATAGTGGAATTTTAATGGAAAAAAGTCTTCCATTTGGGTATAATAATATTTGAAAGGAAGGATTTTTCTATATGATGAAGGTGACATTAACAAATGAGATTTTAAGTTATATCACAGAGATCGAGCACAACAGATACAAGGTATCATCCGTGAAGTTGTCCAAACCAGTTATGAACAGGCTTCGTAAAAATTCGAAGAAAAAAAGTTCTTACGCTTCAAACAAAATTGAAGGCAATCCGCTGTCGGAAAAACAGGTAGATGAAGTAATCGAGCGCGATGAAAGGAAGCATTATCTGAAACCGGAGCAGGAAGTGCGGAATTATTTTCTCGCTTTGAATTATCTTGAGGAAAAAGTAAGCAAGAAAGAAAAATTTTCCCAAAAGCTTATTTTGGATGTGCAGAAATTGGTGGAAAAGGGTGCTTCCAAGGAGAAAATCGGACTCAGGGGATCCATGCCTCCCGGGGTGCTGTTTGCCGTGTATGATTCCAAGACGGGAAATCCTGATTATATTCCACCGGAATATTGCGACATACCGGAGCTTCTGGATGAATTGGTGGAATATGTAAATACAACGGATGACCACCCTCTGATAGTAGCAGCTGTTGTACATTACCAATTAGTGACAATTCATCCGTTTGAAGATGGCAATGGAAGAACTGCAAGACTGTTATCCGGTTATATTATGGACTTGAACGGCTACGGTTTTAATGGAATTGGATCTCTGGAGGAGTATTTTGCATACGATATTGATGAATATTACGAAGCTATCCAGATGGGGCTTCCTGCATTGTATTATTCTGGAA
>OBVX01000899.1_pt1 | contig 12429 bp, 9 predicted proteins | sample 1495161 | NCBI WGS metagenome assembly OBVX01 (sample SAMEA2580023, study PRJEB22360) | human gut metagenome | reverse complement strand
CTAGAAAGAACAAATCCCTTCTTCTTAATTTGTCCTTGACAAGGGGTACACTTTAATCCACGCCTTTATCGAGCTGGTTAATGATGGGGTACTCACCATAGAAAAAGCTGCCGAAAAGGCAAGGATGCCCGTGGAAGAGTTCAGGAATGCGATGAAGAACGCTTACGCACAGGAATGATAGAAGCTGACATCAAGAAAAGCAGGGGTAAGTACAGATGTTAAAAGCATTAAGGCTCTTACATGGATATGACATGTAAGGGCTTTTACATTATGTCGATAATTGTAAAAAATAGGCATAATTTACCATAAACAGGTAAACTAAAGCTATGGACAAACGGAATAAGAATTACTATAATGGATATAAATGATTGATGAAAATGATAATAATTGTGCCTGCTTTCGGTACAAAATGTAGAAATTAAGCGAGGTTGTACACAATGGCAACATATTCGTACGAAATTGTCACAAAAGAAGGCAAAAAGAAAAAGGGTAATGTCGAAGCGGACAGCATAGATAAGGCAAGGACAGCACTGAAGGCTGAAGCGGGCATGATAGTCTCAGTCAAGGAGGCGTCACTTCTCAATAAGGATATTGATATAAATATCGGTAAGAAGAAGGCTTCGGTGAGAGATTTGTCGGTATTCTGCCGACAGTTCAACAGTATATTAAAGGCAGGAGTAAGCGTTATCGAGGCACTGGACATGCTCTCACAGCAGACGGAGAACAAGAAGCTTGCGGCGGCAATCATGGAGACTAAGACCAGCGTTGAGAAAGGTGAGACACTCTCTAACGCCATGCGCAAGCAGGGTGAAATGTTTCCTGAGATGCTTCTTAATATGGTAGCGGCAGGTGAACAGTCAGGTTCGCTTGAAAAGTCGCTGTCGAGAATGGCGGTGCACTTTGAAAAGGAAAATAAGCTCAAAGGACTTGTAAAGAAGGCCATGATGTACCCGATAGTCCTCATCATAGTGGCAATCGTAGTTATGATAGTAATGCTTGTCGGGGTGCTCCCGGGATTCATGGAGACATTCGAGGACATGGATATGGATATGCCTGCATATACTCTTGCGGTTATGGGCTTCAGCGATTTTCTCATTGCCAACTGGATACCGATAGTTATTGTGATTGCAGGCATTGTGATTGGCGTAAAGATATATGCCGGTACACCTATGGGAAAAAGAGTGTTCGGTCAGCTTAAGCTCAAGGCACCGATATTCGGAAAGCTCAACACCAAGACAGCATGTTCGAGATTCGCAAGGACCATGTCGACACTTCTTGCGGCAGGTATGTCCGTGGTCGAGGCGTTATCAATAACATCTAAAGTAATAGGAAACGTAGTGTATGAAGATACACTTTCCGATACGCAGGAGAAGGTAAAAGGCGGACAGCCACTCTCAAGACCACTCAGAACCAGCGGAATATTTCCGCCGATGATTGTACATATGGTAGGTATAGGAGAAGAGACAGGTAACCTTGAGGAGATGCTTGACAACGTAGCAGATTACTACGACGAAGAGGTTACGATGGCGACCGAGCAGATGACGGCACTCCTTGAGCCGCTTGTAATTGTGTTCCTTGCGGTTATCGTTGTCGCTATCATTGCTGCAGTGTACGCGCCGATGATGACGCTGTATAACGGAATCGGATAAGAGAAAAAATGCGACTCCGCTACATATTGAGTGTGCGGTATTTTATCTGCACACATCGCTTGAATGTACGAAGCTAAGCTGTTTCAGACATTCTGCGGGGAAATATGGCATGGGACGCAAGCGATGCAAAGTCGCCATCCATGGCTCCATTGCATCTTTTCCAACATCGTGTTGGAAATTGCTGGTACTTCGGCAGAATGTCGAAACGCTAAGCTTCTCCCATAAACCGCTCTGTGCGCAGATAAAATACAGCGCACGGCAGGGGCGTGAAGAGTGGACATGTTAAGAGCATATATGAAAGTGAAGAGGGCTGTATGAAGATAAAAATTACTGATTTTGGTCCTATAAAAGAATTTGAGTTTGATTTGTCGAAGAAGCTTATTGTCACCTATGGGGATAACAATATTGGTAAGTCGTATGCGATGCAGGTGGCATATCTGTTGTTGAAGGCTTTTATGAATATACCTATCGATGAAAAAAAGATGACACAAGTTCTGCTTGATTTGTATCATTCGATATCTAATGTAAATAGCATAACTGGTAATGAGAGTATTTTAGCCGAAAAACAGGAAGAATATAAAAGTGGAATAGATATGTACAAGGAAATATCAGATTTTATTATTCCACAGTTTATAAATTCCTGTCGTAATACATTTGGGAATTTTGATTTGATATTGTCAAAGAATCCGCATATTTATTTTACAGTTAGACAGCACAGTATGGATATAGATATCAATGGTGGAACTATAACGGGCAGGACAGATAGTGATTATAGAGAAGGAAAGTCTAAACCGATTGCTTTTGGGTATGCTGAGTATCTGTATAAGATTAATCCAATTTTAAATGACATTGTTCTTGGAATACAAAATGAAGTAGGACAGGTTCATTTTCTTCCTGCTTCAAGATCTGGGATATATAGTGGAATGAATGCCTTCGGTGCGATAGTTGCAGAGCTTTCTAAAAACAGGTCGGCATTAACTAAAAAGATAGAACTGCCTGGCATATCAGAACCTGTTGCTGATTATTTCATTGCCTTGTCAGGAATACCTAATTATGGTGCTTATACGTCTGAGACAATGGATGAAAGAATAAAAAAGTGTTGCAATATCATAGAAAACTCAATCCTTAAAGGACGAGTGATTATTGATAAAAATAAAAATACTTTGATGTATGCACCGGAAGGTATGAAGGTTCAGTATTCTTTGACAGAAGTATCTTCAATGGTTTCTGAGATTTCACCTATAGTTGCTTTTCTTAAATATGTTTTAGTTAATAAGGACAGCAATTATATAGACAATAACGGCATTCTATTCATAGAGGAGCCGGAGGCACACTTACATCCTAACAATCAGTTGAAGCTTATGGAAGTTTTCGCTGAGCTTGCACAAGCCGGAATAACGATTGTAATGTCATCACATAGCAACTATGTGTTCAATAAATTGAACAATCTTGTCCTATCAGGAAAGTTGGACTATCAGATATATCAGCCGATATATCTTGAGAAGGGGGTAGAGGGAAGTATTTCAAAACCTATGCACATAGATGAGTGTGGGGCTGATGACGAGAACTTCATTGATGTAAGTGAGGCACTGTATAAAGAGCGTGAGCAGATTATACAGGAGCATAATGAGGGAGCGGAATGATATCCAAGATACAGAATGAACGCAGCTTGAAAGACTGTATAAGGTATGAGATAGAAGAAATTCAACAAGATGATGGTCATAGAATAAATGTAGAAGTCGATAAAAGACTTACTCATAGCGATTATGTTGGAATTAAAGTCGATGATTACTATAATGGTCTGCACATTGGTAAAACACCTAAATCAGTTGATTTTGTGGTTATTGTTAAAAATTCCCGCTGTTCGTTTACGATGTATATTATTGAGTTTAAGGATGTTAGTAGTCAAGAAGGACTTAAAATAAGAGACATTCAGGATAAGTTCACAACGACAATTAATGATTTCTTATCAGAAAGATTTAAGGATATTTTTCTTGACGACAGATACAATTATAAGGATATTCAGTTGTACCTTGTTTCAGATGCTTATGGCTTGGCTGGAAAAGCTGAATCCTATGAAAAATACAGGGAGATTCAGGAAAAATTAGATAAGAAGGATTCGTTAAAAGTCGATAGGAAATTGGGAGAAAAAGTGTACAAGTTCAGAAATAGACTTTTAAGGATAAAGTATGAATTTCCGCCTAATCCTGTGATACATAAAACAACCTAATCCGGTTATCCCGGTGGGCTACCCGACCACCGCGTAACATAAATGGGCGCAAGCCTAAAAAATATTATCTATATTTAAAGGAGATATTTAAGCATGAAGAAGTTAAACAAGAATAATAAGGGTTTCTCTCTTGTAGAGCTCTTAGTAGTAATCGCAATCATGGTAGTATTAGTTGGTGTTGTTGCACCTACACTTTTAAGAAACATTGAGAAGTCTAGAGTTTCAAGAGATATTCAGACGCTTGACTCGGTTGCAGCTGCAGTGCAGGCTACATTAACATCTGAAAAGGCTAATGCAGCAGCACCAAGTGGAGTTGTAGGGCTTCAGACTATTTACGATGCAGCTTCTCCAAATGATTTTCAAACAGAATTTAAGCTGAACTTACCTTCTGGTAGTGGCTTAAAGCTCACTGCAAGTGAAGTGAAGGGAACTGATGTTAAAATCTATTTTGTTATTGAGAATGGTGCTGTAACTGTATTTGCTTCTAAGGACGCAAGCCCATCAAAAGCAAATGCTATTAAAACAACAGATAATAATACTACATTTTCTGTAACAAGATAATCAACTTCAACTATGCAATATTACATCCTCCTCTACATACTCACCTTCCACTTCGGAATCGTGATAGGCAGCTTCTTAAATGTCTGCATTTACAGGCTGCCGCTTAAAGAGAATATTGCAACAACGGGCTCTCACTGCATGAGCTGTGGTCACAGGCTCAGATGGTACGATTTGGTGCCGCTGTTCTCGTGGCTGCAGCTTCGCGGTAAGTGCCGATATTGCAAGGCAAAGATTTCAGTGCAATATCCGCTCATCGAAGCGATGAACGGAATCGGGTATGTACTGATATTCGTTATCAATGACATAAATATTGACAGCATACTGTTATGCCTGTTTTTCTCAGCTCTGGTTGTGCTGTCAGTCATCGACTGGAGAACCTATGAGATACCGATAGGTGTCAACATTACCATTCTGGTGCTCGGTGTGTTAAGAAGCGCGCTCGACTGCCACAATATTGTCTCACACCTTATCGGACTTGTTTGTGTCAGTGCTTTCCTGCTTCTGATAGGTATTATATCAGGCGGCAGGGCGATGGGTGGCGGTGATGTGAAGCTCATGGCAGCCGCAGGACTTTTCCTTGGATGGAGAGAAGTCACACTGGGCTTTTTCCTAGGCTGTATAATAGGCTCAGTAATTCACCTGTTACTTATGAAGTTTGCCCACAGGGGCAGACAGCTCGCATTCGGGCCATACCTCTCAGCAGGCATGGTCATAGCAATGCTGTTCGGAGATAAACTTATAAAATGGTATCTCGGACTGTTTTAATTTAAGAGAACTAAAATCGTATGATTAATAGTTCTCTTACATATCCCTGCTTACAAAAGATAATAACCCAACAATGCAGGTAAGCAGCGATATGTAAGAGAACTATACTAATATAACCTCATAACGGATGCACATAATCATATATGCTATTCCGGTATAAATAGACAATTGCAAACGCAAATTTGCACAACGTCCGGCTGTAATATACTAAGTTTTGCAAATGCCTAATCCGGTATAAAAAGTAAAAGGAGAACACTCATGGCTTCTAAGGTCACCAAATTCATCACCATTTCAATAGGCAGCTCGGAAATCAAGCTCTCCGAGCTTGACAGCAGCAGGAAGAATATTTCAGTTCTGTGGGCGGAGACGGTTCCTACTCCGGCTGATTCTTATGATGAGGGAGAAATCGTGGATATTGAGAAGATTTCAAGGATTCTCAAGCAGACGATTTTTAAGAACCGCATCAATGCAAAGCACGTTATATTCACGGTGCATGGTCCTAAGTTTGCCAACAAGGAGATTATTATTCCGAATGTTAAAACGGATAAGATTAAGTCGGTCGTGGATGCGAACTGCTCAGAGTATTTTCCTATTAACACGGAGGAGTATGTATTTTCATATTCCATACTTGAGCACTTCGTCCAGGAGGGAAGAAAGCAGATGCGTCTCATGGTGGTAGCCGCACCGGAGGAGATTATTGAGAGCTATTATACCCTTGCAGAGCGGCTTGAGATGAAGCTTGAGTGCATTGACTATGCAGGTAACTCAACCCTTCAGATTATCAAGCAGCAGGTTGAGGAAGCGCCGAACATAGTTATTCAGGTCAACCAGGCGACAACTGTTGTCAACATTATGAAGAAGGGTATCCTGCAGATGCAGAGAACCATTCCGTATGGAAAGAATGTACTTATTAATGCGGTCATGGATGAGAAGCAGATACCGGAGGCGGGAGCGGAGGAGCTTGGAAAGCATGAGAAGCTTATCCACTCTTCGTTTGACGGAGACCAGGTTACTGATTCTCTCAGATACATGGTAGCCAACCTGAGCCGTGTTGTCGATTATTACACGACAAGAAATCAGGACAGCCCTCTTGACAAGGCATATCTTATAACGGATGGTGTGCAGATTCTTGGATTGCTCGATTTGCTGAGCAATGAGCTTAATATTCCTATAGTCATGATGGATGAGCTTAAGAATGTCACAGGCAGCAAGTACTATGAGATGCCTGAGAACCACCTTATGAATTATCTTGAGAACCTTGGAACGGTCATTGAGCCGATTAACTTCGTGTCCAGAAAGCATATAGCAACGGCACAGAAGAAGGAGGTTAAGCATAACAATACAGCGCTTATAGCAGGCTCCTTGATTATATCGGCTGTGCTGGTCGGTTATCCGTTATATAATTACATGCAGGTGAAGGAGCAGCGTGATAAGCTTGCGGCGGATATAGACAGAATCAGCAGTGTTGAGCAGATTGTAAACGATTATTACAATGCGAAGGACAAGGTGACGGATCTGCTTGGCTTTGTGAGCAGCTCCTACAGTGACAATGATTCCGTATTATATATGTACAATAAGCTTGAAGAGGTTATGCCTTCGGATATTTCACTGTCAAGCCTGTCATTTAATAATGGACAGGTATCCCTTTCGGGAACAGGCTCATCCAAGCTGTGCGTTGCGAAGTTCTTAGAGGAGCTTGAGAAGCTTGATAATGTATATGATATACAAATTTCGGGTGTCAGCGAATCGAAGGACGAGGAGAGCAATATTACAGAGAGCTTTTCGCTTACGTTCAAGTTCCTCAAGCTTGACGAGGAGGAGAGCACACAGGAAGAAGCCGGTACGGACAGCAGTACAGTAAATAATGAGAAGGAGGCACAGTAATTATGAAGCTTGCAATTTCAGAACGTGACAAATTCCTATTATGTCTGGTTGGCAGTCTTTTGCTGGTATTTTTAGCATACTATTTCGGATTTCGCAATTTCAGCGACAAGACGAGTGCGCTTGAGAGCGAGATTTCCACACTTCAGGTTAAGTACAATGACTTGAAGGATAAGTCGGATAATATACCGAAGTATAAGCAGGATACGGAAAACTATAATCGTATTTTTGAGGGTGGTCTTGCCGGATACGATTCAGGCTTTTCACAGAAGGCAACGCTTATGTTCACAACAGAGCTTGAAGCACAGCTTAGTGTGTGGGTCCGCACGGTGAGCATGCCGGATGCGGCACTGGTGTACACCTTCGGAAATGTTGTTTCATCCAACCCTTCAGCTAACGGTGCGAAGGTATATTCCACCGATATGAAGGGATATAAGAAGACGGTCACATATTCTTATGAATGTGATTACGATACCTTCAAGGAGCTGCTGGCATACATACTTGACTATGATACGGTATATACGATTGATACGGTAAGCTGCTCCTACAATGAGGACGATGAACTTATGAGCGGCAATATCACGATTTCACAGTATGCCATCACCGGTTCGGACAGAGACTACTATGAGTCGGATATAGATTCGATTGACCTTGGCACGGAGAATCTTTTTGTATCAGAGAGCAATCCTGGCCATGTGATAGAGGCAGCGGATGAGTTCGGCCTTATGACCAATTACGATATAGCGCTTTCCCTCAGCTCGGAAAGCTCCGATTTAAGCTCAGTGGTTCTTGGAAGAAGAGGCTACTCATCCTCACAGGTTTCTGCCAACACGAATGACAATGTTCCCGTTGTGATTAACCTTGCAGGAGAGAACGGCGAGTACACAATAAGCTATTCTGTAGGCGATAAGCAGTATCCTGCCGCAGACAAGACCCTGGTTGATTTGTCCTTCAATCCGGGCAGAAGCCTTGACCTCATGGTATTCAGCAGTGAGCGTGAATCGGATAATGACAAGTCCGGAGCAAGCGTGACCATCAACAATGAGTCTGATATGACACTTAACATCAAGGTGGTAAATGATGACAGCTCCAACCCAAGATTCAATGTTGAGAGTGTGAATGGAGCGGTGAGATATTATAGGTAGATAGGCAATTGCGAAACGCATTTTCGACAGTAAACAGTTGTGTGATTTTACTAGTACACTGCCGGACCTTTTGAACGCCGTCGGTTCTTAGCGGCTGGGTTTTAGCCGCTTATGTACCGCTACGGCTTTCAAGGAGTGCGAACGTGTCCGGAAGGGTACTAGCAAAATCATACAACGTCTGGCTGTTGCACACTGCGTTTCGCAATTGCCTGTAGTTAGATATACATGAAAAGGAGATTATTGTGATATGTCCCACAATGTGAAGCATGAACAGAATAGCGGTTTCTCTCTCATAGAGCTGTTGATTGCGATAGCTATCCTTGCCATGCTCACGGTGCCTCTTATGAACTCCTTTATCATGTCGGGAAAGATTAACCGCAACAGCAGAAGGCTTCAGAATGCTGCCGCTGTTGCACAGAGTGTTGCGGAGACTGCGAAGCATACGACGGACAAGGCGGCACTTGAGGCGGCACTTAAAGCACTTCCGGGTGTGTATGATTTTCCGGCTGATTCTAAGGTGAATGAGGACAGCCCGGTGTATACCTTCAAGCTTGACGGTGCGGACGGTGAGAAGTTCCGGGTCAATGTAAGCCTTATGCCTAAGACGGATTATGACTATAAGGCAACGGACTTTGCCGATTTATACAATGAGGCGAGCGTTATATACAGTGAGCTTATTCTCAATGACAACAAGGTTCTGTCGCTTATGAGGTCGCAGAAGATACCTTATGATGTCCCGGGTGCACCGGTCATGGAAAAATGGAATGTCACAGAAGGCAGGTGGGACAGCTACAGTCCGTCAGATGAGGACAAGGCAATCCGTGATACCTATGGCAATCTTTTTGCGGACGAGTATCTAAAGAGCAGTGGTTCATTGGATGGTATCAGTGAGTCGGAGCTTACTGATGTCAACTCCGAATTTAAAAAGGAAAATATAGACAAAACAGTAGATATTAATATAGAACAGGCCGGTAATGATTATGAGGTAACTATCAATACGATATATACATTCGATTTCACGGATTATAAGGTAGTGTACAGGGCTGAGGATACGTCTCCGGGTGTGATCGTCACTCCGGGAGCCGGTACTCCTATGACATTCTACAGATGTTCGGGGAAGTTAGTGTATAAGGCTGATGAGATTAAGCTTACCTTGGACAATGAAAAGCCTTTATATTTTCTCTACGCAAAGGCAGAGGGAGGCAGAATTTCAAGTGATGGAATTACGTTGGAAAAGGCTGCGGACGTAAGACATTTTAAGAGCGTAACTTATAATGTCAATGCAGCCTCCGGCGTACAGCTTACCAATGAAGATGGAACCTCAAGGAACATGAAGCTTTATTTTGTTGAGGAGGCAGGCGAAAGACAGGAGGAGAGCTTTAAAATCAATGTCGATAACAGCAGTCTCACAACGGCACTTGACCTATATACAACAGAAATTTACAACACCTTGGGGGCGGCACTTTCCGTCAATGTCAATAATGCCATAAAAGGTGTTGTTAATGTGTATTCTACAAGGGATGCGGCAAATACAGATAACCATATTGCGTATGAAAAGGGCGAAGAGATTACTTCATTATATAAGATCATAGTGAGCGTGGATTATGATGCTGACCGTGACGGAGGTTATTCGGAACATGTGTATTCGGTAGCTACCGATGATTAAGAAAAATAATATACGTGCTGAGGCATATATGCTTAGGCACGGTGAAATGGAGAAAGGTATGGGCAGAAGAAGCACAGGCAGGCTTAAGGAGAATAAGGGTTCATCACTTATAATGACATTGGTTGTGGTATCCTTCATAGCGGTCATAGCGATGACTGTCATGACATTAGCGCTGTCCTCATACAAGATTAAGGCGATGGAGGCGCGGGGCAGAAATGCTTTCTATAATGCGGATATGGCGGTGGATGAGATATATTCAGGTCTTGCCGCTGACGCTTACAGTGAGCTTGCTGAGTCCTATGACTATGTTATTGGAAATCTTCTTGAGGTTGACGGCGATTCGGTCACAATGATTGACAACACGGCAGCTAACAAGCTTCTTAGAAATACATATTTCCGCAATGCCTGCTTCGCAATATTCGGCGAGAGCTATGGAATGAGTGATGAGAAGGACATTAAGAAAAAGATAGAGGATGAGCTCACAGCAGGAAGCACACTATCATCTGTGAACCTCACGGAATTATCCGATAAGCTTAGAAGCTATATCTCCGATGTCTATAAGGATGCTTCAGGTGGAAGCGAGATTGATATAAATGTCGGACAGCTTCCGCAGATTCTTATGGTTGACGGTGCGATAAATTCCGTGATTATAAAGGATGTCACAATAACATACCAGAATCTTAACACGGACTATTTTTCACAGCTCACAACGGATTACGAGATTGTATTCCCTGAGAAGGCTGATATCAATATCGTGGATGATGACAGCGATATTCTTCAGTCCTTCCGCGACTATGCGATTGTATCAAATAAGTATATCAACTCGATGGGCTCTATAAATGTAAATGGCGGAATATACGCAAATCTCGGAATAAACCATCAGGGTGCTTCGGAATCACCAAGTCTTTTAAGACTTACCGTAAATGGAGGCAATATTGTTACCAATGGTCTGATACAGCTTTCACAGGGTGCGGCTGTCACACTTGGAAACGGAAGAATATGGGCGGACAATATCGAGCTTATTGACTCAGACCTTGTAATCAATTCGGATGGTTCTGCGTATGTTGCGGATGACCTGACACTTACACAGGGTTCTAAGAGCAATTCTGTGACGATAAGCGGCGATTATTATGGCTACAGTATTGAGGGACATGGAATAAACAGCGCGGATGCGTCCCCGGCTAAGAGCAGTGCCATTATCATAAACAGTAAGAAGTCAAAGCTGGATTTTTCCAATATAAGAACACTTATATTGGGAGGTTACGGATGGGTTGTATATAATGAAGGCTCATCAGACCCGGGCGATGAGAGCTATTATAGAACGGGTGAGTCTATTGCCGTGCGCTACACACAGACTGCGTATGTTCTTCCGGCGTCATGGAACGGAATAATTAACGATAACTTCTTTGCAAAGAAGCTGCTTAACACGGCACAGCGCGTGATTGCCAATCCGGTCGAAGGCGGGGAGTATGAGTACTATTACAATTTCTCGAGCGGTGATGCGGCTGCAAGCTTTTATCGCGGACTTTACGATGATGATACCTTCAATGAGCTTTGCTCAGATGCCGGGATAACCGGAGCCGGGAATCTAGCCGAGGCTCAGGTGATAAGAGCGAGAATAAGAAGTGTGATTGATGAGGCTTATGACGATTTCCTTGACTATGACGGTACAGGAACTAAGGCTATCACGATTAACCCTAATGCCCGTGTGTATGAGAAGGGAATTGTGAGGGACAATGCTTCGGGTGTGAACGAATATAACAGTGTAGGGGACGAACTTGTCAGGGTTCTTTACGACAACTCGAGATGGAGACAGAGAATAATAGGAAGTCTCCTGATAGAGCTTGAGGATGACTGGATGTACAATTCCTCCGACTGGGATGGAAGCAGGTCTTATCCGACGCTCAATTACGGCTCTATGCGTTTTTCACATAAGATTAAGTCGGAGGCAGAGCTGAATCATGGCGCTGTGGACAATATTCTTCTGGGCAGGTCAAAGATTGCGGAGACAGGAAACGCATATTATTATGTTGAGAATGAGGATGGCAGCAATGCGGAAAACTATGTTGTTTTCGTGCATAATGGGGATGTGAAGCTCAGCAATGATTTCGACAGCCGTGCACCTGAAAGAGGAATTATAATTGTGGATGGCGACGTGGTTGTAGACCGGAATTTTGAGGGCTGCATCATCGCGACGGGAGATGTCAAGCTTGAAGGTGGTACATATAGTGCGGCACCGGAGCTTATTGATACGATTCTTAAGACACTTCCGGGTGTCAGAGGATATTTCGACGGAACGAATGTCACTGAGCTCGGAAAGCATATCGGCTACAATGATGGTGCACATGCAAAGCAGCCTGATGAGAAGGAAAAGGGCAATCTTAACAGCTATGCGGCATCGGATTGCATAAATATAGCAAATTACAGAAGAAGTGCAGCAACACAGACAGAGACGGAATAATGCTCTTAATAAATGCTATGAAAAGGAGGGAAAATGCCGATATGAAAAGTAGGAAAAGTAGGAATGGCAGG
>OBVX01000887.1_pt1 | contig 12583 bp, 10 predicted proteins | sample 1495161 | NCBI WGS metagenome assembly OBVX01 (sample SAMEA2580023, study PRJEB22360) | human gut metagenome | reverse complement strand
TGTTGAGAAGCAGTACGGGAAGGTAGCGCTGTTAAACTGATGGACAGGCTTGTGCCGGTTACTTGCAAAACAGCTTACATAGTAATAATTTTGCAGTTAATAATTTCGGAGGGAGTACATTATGCCTAAGTTTTATGAGCCGGAGCAGTTAAAGCACCTGCAGAAGCTTGAGATGGAGATACTGACAGATTTTAAAAGGATCTGTGATGAGAATAATCTGATATATTTTGGCTATGCCGGGACAGGCATAGGAGCGTTGCGGCATAAGGGGTATATACCCTGGGATGACGATATAGATATCTCGATGCCACGAAAGGATTACGAGCGTTTTATGGAGCTTGTGACAGAGCAGATGGGCGATAAGTATGAGGTGCTTAACACGGAGACGGACATCAACTATCCGCTTGCTACCACAAGACTTGTGCTTAAGGGGACGAAATTCAGGGAATACTCAATGAAGGATGTTGATTGTAATTGGGGAATATTCCTTGACCTGTATGCGCTTGACAATGCGGCAGATGGTAAGCTTGCATACTGGTGGCAGATGTGGACGGCATGGTTCTGGGGAAAGCTTCTTATCCTCAGAAGCATTCCAAGGCCATATCTGTATGTACACGGGCTTACAGCTAAGCTTGTCACGGCAGCATGTGTTGCAGGGCATTATATTATGAAGCAGCTTGGCATTTCAAAGGAATGGCTGTACATGAAGAGGGAGAAGGCGAACAGAAGGTACGAGAATGTCAGGACCGGGAGAATAGCATATTTCTGTGACCCTCTTCCGTATACAAATACATTTTCCGTGGATGATATTTACCCATTAAGAGAGCTTCCGTATGAGGATACGACACTTCCTTTCCCGAATCACCTTGAGGAGCTTCTCACTAAGATGTATGGCGATTATATGACACCGCCGCCTGTGGAAAAGCGAAAGACACACTTCCCTTATGAGCTTGACTTCGGACCATATGCACCTGATGACGGCAAGGCGGATAGAAACTGAAAATGACTGTATTCAGATATATAGAGCCATTGCGGAAAATGCAGGAATCAATAAGAAAATTATAATAAAATTCAGAATAGAAATGAATAGGAGACATTGTTATGTCCTACGAGTATGAACTGACCATTCTTATGCCCTGTCTTAACGAGGCGGAGACATTGGAGACATGTATAAAAAAGGCACAGACCTTTTTGAGAGAGAATAATGTTAACGGAGAGGTGCTTATCGCAGATAACGGAAGCACGGACGGCTCACGCGAGATTGCCGTGAAGGCGGGAGCAAGAGTTGTTCCGATTGCACAGCGCGGCTATGGTGCAGCACTTATAGGCGGCTGTGAGGCTGCAAAAGGAGAGTATGTTATCATGGGTGATGCGGACGACAGCTATGATTTTCTTAACCTTATGCCTTTCCTTGAAAAGCTTCGTGAAGGCTATGAGCTTGTCATGGGTAATCGCTTTAAGGGAGGTATTGCCAAGGGAGCTATGCCGCCGCTTCACAGATACATCGGTAATCCCGTGCTGTCATTTATAGGGCGTCTGTTCTACAAGAGTGATATTGGCGACTTCCACTGTGGACTGCGCGGATATAAGAGAGATTCCATCATGAAGCTGGGACTCCAGACAATCGGTATGGAGTATGCCAGTGAGATGGTTGTGAAGGCTACACTCTATAAGCTTAAGATAACAGAGGTGCCGACAACACTCTCTCCTGATGGAAGAAGCAGGGCACCGCATCTTAGAAGCTTCCATGATGGATGGAGACATCTCAAGTTCCTGCTTATGCACAGCCCGAGCTGGCTTTTCCTGTATCCGGGAATATTTTTTACGGCGCTTGGAGCAGTGCTTATGTGTATTCTCGCCGCTAACACTATTACAATCGGCGAGGTTGGATTTGATATAAATACACTTTTGTATACATCGGCTATGCTTATGATTGGTGTCAACCTTATCCTGTTCAATGCATTTACAAGGACCTATGCAAGGGTGACAGGTTTTATACCTATGCCTGAGAATGAGAAAAAGAAGTTTTTTACTGTTGATAAAGGAATCTTTATCGGAGCGGTGTTGTTTATAATCGGTCTTGTGCTTACTATAATGGCACTTGTTGGCTGGAACAGCAGGAATTTCGGGCAGCTTAACCCACAGGAGATGATGAGACTTACAATTCCTGCCGTGACCTTCATGGTTACAGGCGTACAGGTGTTGTTCGGAAGCTTTTTTATCGGAATCCTTGAGATTAAGCATAAGTAAAATAAAAGCAGCGACATGGGGATTTTTATGAAAAAAGATTATTCGGATAAACACACTTTTGTAATCTGTGCATACAAGGAGAGCGCTTTTCTTGAGGAGTGTATAGAATCGCTTGAGGAGCAGACAGTCACAAGCACCATCATAATGGTGACTTCAACACCTTGCGATTATATAAGCAATATGGCACAGAAGCATGGAATTGAGCTCTATGTGAATGATGGTGAGACAGGCATAAGCGCAGACTGGAATTTCGGAATCAGCATGGCAAAGACACAGTATGTCACGGTGGCACATCAGGATGATGTATATAGAAGGAATTATACTGTGGAATGTATGCATGCCATGGAGAATGACCGAAGACCGCTTATATTTTTTACGAACTATGAGGAGCTTAGGAATGGTGAACCATGCCATAAGAATAAGCTTCTTACAGTAAAGAGACTTATGCTGTCGCCGCTTGGCATAGGGACGAAGGAGCATAGATTGTTCGCACATTCGGTTTTCGTAAGGAGAAGGATACTGTCAATGGGAAATCCGGTATGCTGTCCGTCGGTCACATTTAACATGGAGCTTATGCCTGAAAAGATATTCACGGTAGGTATGAAGAGCAATGTTGACTGGGAGGCATGGGAGAAGCTCTCAAGGCTTAAGGGGGGATTCCTCTATGCGGCCAGACCTCTGTGCTACCACCGTATTCATCAGGAATCAACTACCTCTGAGATAATAGCGGATAACGGCAGGACAGAGGAAGATTATCAAATGTATTGTAAATTTTGGCCAAAATGGATTGCAAGATTCCTGTTACATTGGTATACTGATAGTCAGAAAAGTAATTCGTTATAAGATTAACATACTTTTTAATATTGAATAGGTTAGGAGGAATTAGCTATGTCAATTCTTGTTACAGGTGGAGCAGGCTTTATCGGAAGCCATACCGTAGTAGAACTTATGAATGCAGGCTATAATGTTGTTATTGTGGACAACCTTGTCAATGCCAGTGAGAAATCAATCGAGAGGATTGAGCAGATTGTAGGAAAGAAAGTTAAGTTCTATAAGGTGGATATCAATGATAGAGATGGACTTAATGAAGTATTTGACAAGGAGCAGATTGACTCCTGTATACATTTTGCAGGACTCAAGGCAGTAGGAGAGTCAGTTGTTAAACCGCTTGAGTATTATTCGAATAATATTTCCGGCACACTTGTGCTTCTTGATGTTATGAGAAAGCATAATGTAAAGAATATAGTATTCTCATCATCTGCTACTGTATACGGCAACCCTGCATTCATTCCTATCACGGAGGAGTGCCCTAAGGGACAGTGTACGAACCCTTACGGCTGGACGAAGTCCATGTTAGAGCAGATTTTATCCGACCTTTACAGGGCGGATAATGAGTGGAATGTAATTTTACTCCGCTATTTTAATCCTATCGGCGCACATGAGAGCGGACTTATAGGAGAGAACCCTAACGGTATTCCTAACAACCTTATGCCGTACATCACACAGGTGGCTGTCGGAAGACTTAAGGAGTTATCGGTATTCGGCAATGATTATGACACACCGGATGGAACAGGTGTGAGAGATTACATCCATGTTGTTGATCTTGCGATAGGTCATGTAAGGGCTATGGAGAAGATTAAGGAGAATCCGGGCCTTAAGATATATAACCTTGGAACAGGTAAGGGAAGCTCGGTTCTTGATATTGTGAAGGCCTTCGAGGCAGCCAATGGAATTAAGATTCCTTATGTTATCAAGGCAAGACGTGCGGGAGATATCGCTACATGTTATGCAGATGCCTCACTTGCCGAAAAGGAACTTCACTGGAAGGCGGAGAGAGACTTAAAGAAGATGTGCGAGGATTCATGGAGATTCCAGAAGAATAATCCGAATGGTTACTAAAATTGTTGACTATATGAATAAGTGCTGGTAGAATATATCGGTCAGTCCTACTGTACAATGAACAGAATTTTGGAGGATATATTAAGATATGAAAAAACTTGAAGATTATGTAAGAAGCATACCGGATTTCCCGGAGCCGGGAATCATTTTCCGCGATGTCACAAGCGTTCTTCAGGAGGCTGATGGTCTTCAGCTTTCAATCAACGGTATCATGGATAAGCTTAAGGATGTGGACTTTGATGTTGTGGTAGGTCCTGAGTCGAGAGGCTTCATTTTCGGCGTTCCTGTTGCGTATAGCATGAAGAAGGCGTTCGTGCCTGTCCGCAAGAAGGGCAAGCTTCCATGTGAGACAATTTCCATGGAGTATGACCTTGAGTACGGCAGTGCGGTCATTGAGATGCACAAGGATTCAATCAAGCCGGGTCAGAAGGTTGTCATTATTGATGACCTCATCGCTACAGGTGGCACGATTGAAGCTATTACCAAGCTTGTTGAGCAGCTTGGAGGCGAGGTTGTTAAGATTGTTTTCCTTATGGAACTCGCAGGACTTGATGGACGTAAGAAGCTCGCAAAATATGACGTTGAATCAGTTATCCGCTACGAAGGAAAGTAATATTTTTTATTGATATAGGGCACCGTTGCCATATACAACGGTGTCCTATGTTTTTTATAAAATATTTGCATTTTTATGTGAATAAATCTATAATAAAGAAATAAGCTTATATATAGAGGTGATTGCATGCCGGATGAAGTTATTTTACGAACAAAAACAAAGAGAAAAATAGATGAGGAGCCATTGTCATGCCCGCCGGATTTCACAAGCCCGGACGAGCTGTATGAGGAGCTGAAAAAGGAAGTTTTAAAGTATCATCCTTCCACAGATTTGTCGTTGATTGACAAGGCATATCAGGTAGCGAAGAAGGCACATGAAGGTCAGATGCGTAAGTCGGGAGAACCCTACATTATACATCCTATTTGTGTTGCAATCATCTTAGCACAGCTAGAGCTTGATAAGGAGACTATTGTTGCCGGACTTCTCCATGATGTTGTCGAGGATACTGTTATGACATACGATGACATTGTAAGGGAATTCGGTGAGGAGATAGCTCTTTTGGTTGATGGTGTAACCAAGCTCACACAGCTTAATTATTCCGCAGATAAGATAGAGCTTCAGGCTGAGAACCTTCGTAAGATGTTCCTTGCGATGGCGAAGGATATAAGGGTTATACTGGTAAAGCTTGCGGACAGGCTTCACAACATGAGAACACTGCAGTATCAGAAGCCGGAGAAGCAGAAGGAGAAGGCTAGGGAGACTATGGATATATATGCTCCTATAGCACAGCGTCTTGGTATTTCCAAGATTAAGATTGAGCTTGATGACCTTTCGCTTAAGTATCTCCAGCCGGAGGTTTACCAGAAGCTTGCGGATGAGATTGCTCTAAGCAAGGATGCAAGAGAGGCATTTGTCAGGGATATCATTGCCGAGGTCAAGGAGCATGTCGAGGCTGCAGGCATTGAATGTGATATAGATGGACGCGTAAAGCACTTCTTTAGCATATACAGAAAGATGGTCAATCAGGATAAGACACTTGACCAGATATATGACCTTTTTGCGGTCAGAATACTTGTTGAGACGGTGAAGGACTGCTATGCGGCTCTTGGAGTTATACATGAGATATATAAGCCTATTCCGGGAAGGTTCAAGGATTATATAGCCATGCCTAAGCCGAACATGTACCAGTCGCTTCATACAACGCTTATCGCGCCTAACGGACAGCCGTTTGAGATACAGATTCGTACCTATGAGATGCACAGAACGGCTGAGTATGGTATTGCTGCGCACTGGAAATATAAGGAGAATATAGACGGAACCAAGAGCGGTGATAATGAGGAGGCTAAGCTTGCATGGCTCAGGCAGATACTTGAGTGGCAGCGTGATACATCCGATAATAAGGAATTTTTAAGCCTTATCAAGAATGATATGAACCTGTTCTCCGACAATGTGTACTGCTTTACACCATCGGGAGATGTAAAGAATCTTCCGGCAGGCTCCACGCCGGTCGATTTTGCCTACAGCATCCACAGCGCCGTCGGCAATAAGATGATTGGAGCGAGGGTCAACGGCAAGCTTGTCACAATCGATTATGTGTTAAAGAATGGTGACCGTGTGGAGATTATCACCTCGCAGAATTCAAAGGGACCAAGCAGGGACTGGCTGAATATAGTCAAGAGTGCACAGGCTAAGACAAAGATTAATCAGTGGTTCAAGGCAGAGCTTAAGGAGGATAATATACAGAAGGGTAAGGACCTTATTGCCTCCTACTGTAAGACGAAGAATATACAGTTTTCGGATATATATAAGCCTGAATTTGTAGAGAAGGTATTGTCAAAGTACGGCTTCCGCGACTGGGATTCGGTTGTTGCGGCTGTAGGACATGGAGCCTTGAAGGAAGGACAGGTTGTCAATAAGCTTCAGGAGGAGTATGAGAAGAAGCACCGCAAGGAGATTACGGATGCACAGGTGCTTGCACAGACACAGGCGGACGGCAAGGATAAGCCTGTAACAGCAGAAAAATCCAAGAGCGGCATAGTTGTAAAGGGTATACATGATGTTGCTGTACGTTTCTCGAAGTGTTGTTCTCCTGTGCCTGGGGATGAGATTGTAGGCTTCGTCACCAGAGGAAGAGGTGTCTCGATACATAGAACGGATTGCACGAACATTGTCAACCTTCCTGAGTCGGACAGGGCAAGGATAATTGACGCTGAATGGCAGGAGATGGCTTATAAGGAGACAGGAGAGAGCTATTCAACCGAGATTAAGATTTTTGCCAATAACAGAACAGGTATGCTTGTCGATATATCCAGAATCCTCACGGAGAATAAGATTGATGTCACAAGCATGAACTGCCGTACAAGCAAGCAGGGAACAGCTACGATTTCCATGTCGTTTGATATAAAGGGACTTGAACAGTTAAGACATCTTGTTGAGAAGTTGAGAAACGTCGAGGGCGTACTCGATATCGAGAGGACGAATTCATGATAAGAATAGAGAATATTGTGTTGGGAATGTGTGCCACTAATTGTTATGCTGTTTTTGACGGCGGAGCTAAGACACCGGGAGGTTATGTCGACGATGGACAGCTGAAGGAGGCTGTGATTATCGATCCGGCTGCAGATGCGGCATGCATAGAAGCAATGATTGCTCGATATAAGCTTAAGCCTGTGGCAGTGCTGCTGACACATGGTCATTTTGACCATCTCTCAGCGGCGGATGCAGTGGGAAAGAGATACGGAATCAAGGTATATGCGGGCAATGAGGAGAGGCTTGTTATGAACAGCAGCTCCTATAATCTGTCACTGCCTTTTACAGGTGAGGGAATGACATTTGAGGCAGATGAATATTTTAAGCCAGGTGAAGAGCTTGATTTTGCAGGTTTCAGGATAGAAACCATCCCGGTTCCGGGGCATACAATAGGTAGTGTATGTTATTATTTTGAAGAGCAGAAGGTTCTGTTTTCCGGTGATACACTCTTTGCAGGCTCGGTTGGAAGAAGCGATTTTCCTACGGGAAATGCGGGACAGCTTATCCGCGCGATTAAGTCAGGGCTTATGAGCCTTCCGGATGATGTAAAGGTATATCCGGGACATGGGGAGAGTACCACGATAGGCTGCGAGCGTGTCAACAATCCTTTTATTCAGGGTTGAGATTGAAAATATAAAAACTTGAGGTTATATATGATATTACTTGAATTTAATGATGCCGAACAGGAAAATGATTCAAGAGTTATGTTGAAGGCATTTTTCCCGGAGGCGAAGATAGTCACGAGTATACCGGAGAATGCGGATGAGGCTCCGGAGCTTTTTGTGCAGGTAAGGGTTATCAGGCAGGAGCTTGCCGGGTCTGACAATGCGGACTGCGACAGACTTATCAGAATATATTTTCATAGGGATTCCACGGACAGGTGGGATGAGTATGAGGATGAAGCACAGCAGATGGCATCAGGAAAGAAGGAAGCGCGGAACGTATTCAAAAGAATGATGTACGATATGTTAAAGAAGCTTACCGGAAGAGAGCTGCCGTGGGGAACTCTAACAGGCGTAAGACCGACAAAGATAGTGTATACGCTTCTTGAGGATGGCAAAAATGACCATGAGATTAGGGACTACCTGAAAAAGGAGTACTATGTAAGTGAAAAAAAGGGTGACCTTGCCATAAAGGTCGCTTCTAATGAAAAAAGACTTCTTGAGAAGCTTGATTATAACAACGGCTACAGTCTTTATGCTGGTATTCCGTTCTGTCCTACAACATGTCTGTATTGTTCGTTCACCTCATACCCTCTTGCGGTGTGGAAGGACAGAGTGGACACATATGTTGATGCGATGCTTAAGGAGCTGGAGTTCACTTCAAGGCTTATGAAGGATAAGAAGCTGGATACCTTCTACATGGGCGGCGGTACTCCGACAACGCTTGAGCCGGAGCAGCTTGACAGGGTTCTCAGCTTTTTTGGGGAGCATTTTGACACAACGGGTCTTAAGGAATATACAATTGAGGCCGGCAGACCGGACAGCATAACAAGAGATAAGCTCCTGATTATGAAAAAGCATGGGGTTGACCGAATTTCAATCAATCCACAGACTATGAATGATGACACGCTTAAGCTTATCGGAAGACATCACACAGTCGAGCAGATAAAGGAGGCGTTCACGCTTGCGCGCGAATGTGGCTTTGACAATATCAATATGGACTTGATAATCGGGCTTCCGGGCGAGACAAGAGAGCATATTGAGAGGACTATGAGAGAGGTTGCGCTGCTTGCTCCGGACAGCCTGACAGTACATTCCCTTGCAATCAAGAGGGCTGCAAGGCTTAATATCTTCTGGGAAAAATATAAGGACTATGCGATGGTCAACACTGATGACATCATCAACATGACTGCGGACTGTGCAGCCGCTATGGGAATGGAACCATATTATCTGTACAGGCAGAAGAACATGGCAGGTAATTTTGAAAACGTGGGTTACTCAAAGCCGGGCAGGGAAGGGATATATAATATTCTGATAATGGAAGAGAAACAGACAATTATGGCAGTTGGAGCTGGAGCTTCAACGAAGGTTGTATTCCCGAAAGAGAACCGCATAGAACGCGTCGAGAATGTGAAGGATGTCACGACATATATAGAAAATATTGATGAAATGATAGACAGAAAGAGAAGATTTTTTTATGGTTGATGAATGGACAAAAACTATATTGGAAATCGACCTCATAGACGGAATAAAGCATGGTATGTGTGTGAGCAATCTCACATACCTGATTGCAAAAAAATTAGGTCTTGATAATGAAGCATGCAATAATCTTGCCATTGCAGGAATGGTACATGACATCGGCAAGCTCAGGCTGTCATCATATCTATATGGCAGAAATTCAAATGGAATGATAATAGAAGAAATCAGGTATATGAGAATGCATTCCAGGCTTGGTTATGATATTTTGAAGGAAAATGGCTATAACAGCGCAATCTGTGAGGCTGTGCTGTATCATCATGAGAATTATGATGGCTCAGGCTATCCTGATAACCGCAAGGCTGAACAGATTCCGTTAGGCGCGAGGATAATGCACGTTGCAGATGCGTTTATTGCCCTTATATCAGAACGCCCATACAGGGAAGCCTTTGATTTTGACAGTGCGATAGGGATTATGATTGAGGATGTCAAGGAGTTTGACATGCAGGTTTTCCTTGCATTCATGGATGTCATACATGAGGATGGGATGTTTGACAGGATTAAGCAGAGCCAGTCCTCAATAGATTATGATATGCAGGAATTTGATTCCTGATATGTATTTTTGGGGAAATAAACAGATTTATTGTAATTAATCCGTAATTGGTGCATGTTTACTGAAAAAATGCGCTCACTTTATCAAAGTATTGTATATAATTGGTGTGAAATGTTTTTGAAACGATTGCAAAATCTTAATTTCTATAGTAAAATTTAATAATAAAAAGTACATCGGAAAAGGGGATGATGCTAATGGGTACGAAGAGAAAAATTAATAAAAAGAAACCATCCGCCAGTGCAAAGGTGATTTATGAGGATGTCAAGGTTAAGGCGGATTCGATTGCCGGAGAGATGGGAGAGAATGTAAGAAAGCATGTCGACAAGGCAAGGGCTGAAGCGGGTGAGGATGTAAAGGCACTTAAGGGTAGACGCAGTGACAGAAAGAAGCTGCACCTGTTTTCAGGTATACGCTTTAAGATTACAGTGGCATTTATCGTGCCGGTAGTTCTTATGATTGGCTTGGGAGTCATTTCCTATAATCGCTCTGCAGAGGCGCTCACGTCGAATTATGAGTCATCTTCGAAGTCGACATTGGATACGGCAGCCAGCTACATGAATCTGATCATTGAGACGATTCGTACAGCATCTTATGATATATCGGTATCCACGATAGCCAGAGAGTATTATGGCCAGACGTATGCTAAGGATGCATATAAGGAGAGCACGGTTTTCAGTACACTCAGAACTGAGATTGAATCTCGTAAGATTGCCAACAAGTACATACGAAATATTGCATTTGTAGCTAACTATGGCAACGCTATTTCCACTGCTTTATCGTATCTGGATGATTCGGTTTATGAAAATGTCAGAAAATTAGATTGTGCCAAGAGGACAGACAAGGAAGATTTTATATGGCTTGGAAATCATCCAGAGCTTGATGACTATATAGGCACCTCAAGATATGCTTTCGGTATTATGAGAAAGGCATATAATATGAAGTTCAGACAGATTGGATATGTTGTTGTCGATGTCGATTACGATGAGATTGCCAACCATATTGCCTCGATAAATATGGGTGAGAATGCTATACTTGCACTTATAACACCGGATGGAAGAGAGATATCTTATAAAAATATACCGGTAAGTGATGAGGCGGAGGGTCAGGCTAATGATTCTCTTGATACAGAGTATATTGTTAACAGCGAGCTGTATGACAAGATATTAGCTTCGGAGGAGAATAACGGAAGCGAATATGTAGAGTATAATGGTGAGAAATACCTCCTGCTCTACAATAAGCTTGAGTCGCAGGGCTTTATGATGGTATCGCTTGTCCCTGAGTCATACATTATCGCAGACGCTGACGAGACCGCAAGACTTACAGTAGCTGCTACGGCTCTTATTGTAATAGTTATAGGATTTATTTTATCAACAAGCATGGGAACAACAATCCGCAAGATTATGAACGGACTTGAGAAGGCTTCCACAGGAGATCTCACCGTTGACATTCATACAAGACGTAAGGATGAGTTTATGATACTCTGCGAGAGTACCAACCAGATGCTTGGAAATATCAGGGCTTTGATTAATAAGGCAGATACGGTTGCCAAGGCTTTAGGAAATGCATCTGAGAGAGTCGGAGGCAATTCCGGGATTCTTCTTGAGGAGACGAAGTCAATCACCACCTCAATTTCTGATGTGGAGCAGGGCATTGTAATGCAGGCAAAGGATGCTGAAAACTGCCTTACAAGAATGGATGACTTATCCAAGAAGATAGGTGTTGTATCCGAAAACACAGGAAAGATTGCCGATATTGCTGATGTGACCAAGTCAACTGTATCGGATGGACTTGCGACAATAGATACCCTGCAGGATAAGGTGAAGGCCACAACTCAGGTAACGGCGGAGGTTATTTCCAATATTGAGGATCTTGAGAAGGCTTCGCAGTCTATTGCAAATATTGTCGGCGCAATCAATGATATTGCTGATGAGACAAGCCTTCTTTCACTCAATGCTTCAATTGAGGCGGCAAGAGCAGGAGACGCAGGAAGAGGCTTTGCCGTAGTTGCAGAATCTATCAGAAAGCTTGCGGAGCAGTCACTGAATTCCGTAAATGAAATCAGAAATATAGTTGGAAAGATTCAGAAGCAGACGGTTGATACGGTAGAGGTTGCAAAGCAGGCTGAGTTAATTGTAAATTCGCAGGAGGAAGCGCTTAAGGCTACTATAGATGTGTTCCACGATATAGATAAGCATGTATCGGGACTTGCAGAGAACCTGTCACAGATTTCCGCAGGTATTGACGCGATGGAAGGGGCAAAGAAGGATACTCTTGCAGCTATAGAAAGTATATCGGCTGTTGCAGAGGAGACGGCATCGGCGGTTACTGAGGTTAACGAGGCGGCAGGCCGCCAGTTAGAGGCTGTCAAGAAGCTTAATAATGAGTCTGAGGAGCTTATTAGCCATTCTGAGGACCTTGTTGAGGCAATAAATAAATTTACAATTTAACGGAGGCAGGAATATGTATTCATTTGAAGAAGTTAAAGAATTTGATCCTGAGATTGCTGCTGCGATTTCGGACGAGCTTGGAAGACAGAGAGATCATATTGAGCTTATCGCTTCTGAAAATTTTGTGAGCAAAGCGGTCATGGCGGCTATGGGG